>JGI24509J20081_1000411_pt1 | contig 16200 bp, 10 predicted proteins | sample LinPmetageLP29_FD_20081 | JGI IMG/M metagenome (IMG submission 20081) | reverse complement strand
TATTGTAATAAGAATAGAGACTAATTCTTAAAGAGAATTATAGCTAAAGGATAGGACGCCTTTTCTTATAGAAGAGGCTAATATAATATTTATACGGTAGGAAAGGAATTATAAGCGAAGCGAGGGCGGACCGGAGGCGAATCGCTACTAGTCCGATACGTATAACGAAGAATCCGGGAATAGCTTCAAAGAAGCCTATCCTATAATAGTCTAGCGCCGATTTTTATTTGGAATGCTTTCGGCCTTAGAAACCCCCCTAGGAAAAAGTGCATCCTTTCAATATCTGTCGCTACCTAAGTCCTATCTTTATCTCTACCACACTGTCTCCTTCCGATCCCACGGTCCCTATTTCATAGAGTCAAAAAGGTTATGTACCTAGACCTAAGAGTCATCCCCTTCCTACGCACCCACCGGCGGAGGTTTGCGTGAATAGCGGTCTTCAATTAAACGCTCTACTCACTAAACTTGAGTCATAGGTGTTAGGGCAAACACCACCTTTAGGTCCTATCTACGAGACTTTCGACTTAGAGGGCTTCTCTCTATATTCGCATGGTCTACTAAGCTCCGATAATCTTGACCATACAATGATTTTTGATGGTATAGTATAGGATCCTAAGGACCTACCTCCTAGCATTGATTTAAGCGACCTAGAATACGCTTGTACTCCTAATCAATATTTTCGGGTTAGGGTTCTTAGAAGCCCTATTTAGACCGGAGCTTTTCTAAGTTTTAGAACAATCGATCCGGCAATTTTAGGGCTTAGCTATTCCCGAGATATTAAGTAGATCTAAGCAATAGGCACTACTTCTAGTCTTATAATACTTCTAGATAGATTCTCGGCTAAACTATCTCGCTCTTTGGATAAAGGTACTCGTTTAGACGGTAGTCAATATAATTCGAAAGGGACGCTAAAATCTAGTCTATATCCTTCTAGGGTTAGCAAGGTTTTAGTCGTCGTAGAACATCGCATAAAGAATAGGGCTAGTCGTTTTACTTACGGACTCGGCGCTAAGAAAGTGTCGTTTTCTACTATTCGTGCTTAATTTTCTACCCTTCCGGTCGAAGACCGGGTACAGTTTTTATCGTAGCTATTTGAAGGTGCCTTATCTTAGTGCCTCTAAATCCCTTCTAGTACTAATAACGCCTTAGCATCGACGTATGTCTCGGGGTAGGACGAAGTTCCGATACCCTTATCTAAATACCTAAGCACGAGTGCCGAAATAGCTAATAGCGAATGCCCTCGTTCCTCGAGAAAAGGATTGAAATAGTCTACGGAAGAGGATTAGCTACTAGTAAGTCTTAGGGAGGAAGAAGGGCTTGCTTGGCCGGAAGTGACCAAGCGGTTTAATCGAGTCTTTCCCGGAAGAAAGCAAGGCTCTATACAAGTATACTAGAGCATAAAGCTTAGCAAACGACAATTATCTTGAATAAAGCAATAATTGGAAATGTTATCTGTTTGCTATTGTAGATCCGCAAGCGTCAATGCCATACGTCTTTATTTGCCTGGATTGTGACCATAGTGGTGACCATAGTAAACTCCTGGCTGGACGGCGGTACTCTATATAAGCAGATTCCGGGTGTTTATTGGAGAGATCACGCTTGGCTTGATTCAATTGATACTATATACAACCAGGTCTTCTTCAGCTACTTTATGAACTAAAGGGGTAACAAGAAGTAGACTTCAACTTCGTCTATTATGCACTATATCCCGTGATTCCGTTTTTATCTGACGGTCCCCCATTAAAAAATTCGTTCACCAAGAGATTGCCGTACACCACTATATGTCTATCAAGAGCGTTTCATTCTACTAGAGCCAAGGTAACGGGGCGTATTAGCACGCTTACTATGGGGGTTTAAAATTGAATAACAGTCCTTTCTCTGTGCAAATGTGGGCTATTGGGCCAAGGTATTCGAGTTCTTCTACTTCTGGATCGATCGATCACCTGAGAGCGGGGAAGGGCGTCTCATTGCATGTGTAGCGCTGGGTTGGTTGTGGGAACTACCCGGTAGGCTTTCCATGGATCCTGCCGAGGCTCCTCGCTTCTTCGGATATTCGACTAAACGGGCCAAAAGGGGCAATACAAGCTAACGAGCAGAGCAGGATCATTTGGGTAGAATCCTATATCCCAGGAGTTTGTTGGTAAATTCCACCACCTAAATTAACTAGTATTGACCTTGCAACTGCCTTGAAAGTTGGACCGATAGAAATCTCTTATTTCCCGCATGCTCCTCCCCTTCTTCACGTATTTTCTTTCTGTAATATAATTCGGTTCAGTATCTATGACAAATATGACAAAGATATAGAATATTGTGGTAGCATACCGAGGAAAGTTCCGAATTCCAGTCTACTGTGCGACCGGGCCCTTGAAAAAGGGTTGTCTGCTGTTGGTGATTAGGATGTTCTTTCTTCACGGTGATTCCGCTGCGGTCTTTTGAAATCTGCTGAATCGTAGTTTCGGAGGCGTCTCCAAGACATTGAGTAGCGTATGCCTTAGCCGTGACTGTTCGTGCAGTCGTTAAATGTCCGTTTGCAGAGCCAACAAATTGGAACACATTCTCCTCTGCAACGACATCCTCAAAGACGTTGCGACGTTCATCTTCTTGCCTCATAGTAGGAGTGAGATATTCCCCTGTGATCGTGTCGGAATAATGAACTCGGTCGCTCATGGCTCGTGGAATATTTGAGGTCAAGATCCAACTTTGGGTGCGGGGTAATTAGTTCATGACGGTAAGTTAGTTCATGACCCAATGTCTCGATGACTCATTGATGGGCCATCACGTGGGGTGTTCTATTTTAGGCCTAAAAGGTTCGAGCGGAGTGACTGCGGGTCAGTCACCGAGATCAGCCATTAGTACGCGTTTTTCCGTAATATCCTAAAAAGAGTTAGTTTAAGGCGGTTAGACCTTCGTCGAAACTGGGCAGCTAAAACGGCTCCCGAGCTGACATTACCTGACCATTTATCCCCCTGCCCAGCCCCGCTCCCTTTCATCTCTTCCAATATGGCTGAGGTTATTGGTATTGCTTCGGGGCTTGCCGGCTTAGTGTCCTTAGCTCTCGAGTCGAGCCAAACGCTATTCAGAACCGTTAAAAGCCTTCGCAACCGAGAAAAGTCTATTAGGGATCTCCGAGATGCACTGCAAGACCTTGATGAGGTGCTAAATATCCTCCGGGAATCAATTAGCGCCGCCCCGTTCCCCAACAGCGGAATCCTTGAACGGCCCCTGGGGAGATGTTTCAAAGCATGCAATGATTTTAACGCATTGATCATGAGTTGTTCCAAACATTCGAACGACGATAGATTCAGCATCCGAGATTGGGCAAAATTGCGTTATATGGGCGAAGACGTTGTTGGCTTTCAGACTATGATTTCAGGCTACAAATCCACGATTACTATTGCCCTTGCCTACGCCAATATGTAAGTTTTTCCTTTTTGTTGTCTTGTCTTGGGGTTCGAAGAGGCGTGTTTCCCACTAGACACTTATTGACTTTTCCAGGAATTTGACCAAAACAACGAAAAATGTCATCGACGAATACAACGAACTGATTGAAGACACCAAATGCGATCTCGAACTTCATCTACAGTCCATTGAAAATAGATTGAAGTCATTATCCCCCGAAGAAAGTGTTTCTTTAGAAGTGGAAAAAATCAATCTTCAGATGATGGAAGAGGAAAAAGAAAGCACCCAGCATGGCCTCGAAATTTGTGATCAATTTTCTGCTTATATAGAGCAGACAAGAGCCACTTCGCTAATGAAAATGACTCGAGTTCCAACTACCTCCGAAGTGGAGCCATCGTTCATAGAGCACAACATACCTTGGTTGATCCTCGCGCAAGCCTTGAACTCTGCAGAGAAGGAGGTCATTGGTTCTAGGTTGAGGCTACTACAACATCGCCATGAGCGAGGGATACGGCCCCAATTGTTGAATTACCGAATTGCGCCGCTACAAAACGATGAAACAGGCGAGCAAAATGAAAACCAAGAAGAGGCCGACAATATTAAAAAATCTCTGAATTTTTTGGATCGAATAACCCAAGAAACAAGCGAAAGCCGAACCAATCATTTCGAGGATATAACGACTGGCGATAGAAGTACCCAATTTGTTGTGTCAACGCTAAAAGACCTTGTCTCTGCAAGACGAATAACTTCGGGATCTAACTCGCTACAAGTGTTGGGACAGATTTCTGATGACTCTCTACAGCAAATGCTGCGGGAAGGCGGTAAAACCAAAGAGCGCTGAGGGCAGGCGGCAAAATAAACCAAGTGTGTAAATCTTGATTCTACGGCGGTTCAAAAACAATGCAGACGGTGTCGGGAGAGTGGTTAAAGGGAGCTATCGAGGGGATGAAAGGAGGCGAATCGCCTCAGACGGGTTGGCAGCAACGCCAATCTCCAGTTCCTTATTTTTCAACTTGGACTTCAATTTTATGGCACATGCTCACCCTATCCTTTCATGTCTTGTAATCAAGCTTGTTAAATATAGGAGTCCCCCACTAAGCACTGCATCTGCATTCTTAAGTTGATAATGATGGATGATGCCATGGCTCAATTTTCATATTCTGTAGGTTCATTGACATGTACCTTGTTCTTTTTCGTCCCGCGCATATCGTTTTCTCACTTCATTGGAAGACGGGTTATATCTTGCTTGCGGCCTACGAGACTGCTCCTCATGATCTCTTGGAGATGGGAAAGAGTCTCTGCCCTTTTTAGCCTCGCTGGCTAAAGGAAGTTGAGTGCTGATAGCATCAGCAGCGTCAGACCTTTGGGTAAAAGCTCCAAATCGACTGCTATACCGTTTTTCCGTTAAGTGTCGAAGTGCTTCTTCCGTCATCGAGCCAACCAACTGCGCTGAGTTACCCAGGGATAACGCTTTCTTGACATCAAATAGATCTGCCAAGGTATTCACCACAACTTGATCGCTATCGCCATCTGCGACAACTTCCCCGACGCTGTATACTTTTTGAGTAGAAATTTCGCTTGCCACCTTGCAAACCTCTAAGCACTGCTTGGAAGTATTGATATCACTGAGTAGACGTGATCTCTCATTCTCGTCACTAGGATCATTCTTCAAAACCAGGGACTCCAGGCGACCCCGAAGTTGACCAATAATCATTGCGAAACTATCTCGATTTTCATCCAGGACCTGACGTGTGAGCCTTTGTGCCTGCATATAACCTTTGGATCACTGGTCTTAATATGTGCAATTTGATCAAAATATGACCATATACTAGACGAGAGGCCCTTTTTATCCCAACGGATACGTTTTGGCTTAGTCGTCCTATACTGGGTTGTAAGCTACTATTTAATGAAATTAGCCCTCGTTATTTTAGTCCAAAGTGCCTACTGTTTTGTCTGACCTCTAGTACGTTGAATAGAGGGTGGTAGTGGTAGTGGTATAACCTTAGTTGGTTGGCTTTCGCTTGGTTGGGTTTCAGATGGTTCGGATGGTTCAAAGAAGAAGGGATCGGATGGAAGGGTAGGATCAATACTATCACTATAGATAGATTGGCTTATATGGTCGGAAAGGTGTGCTATACTAGTCAAATATGAAGAGAAACTCTTAGAAAAGCTAAACTAGTACGTATATGCTCTATATAGCCAGGAATACGTATAAGCAAAAGGTGTAGGAATTTCAATCGTATGGCCTCTATCCTTTACCCTTGAGTAGGCCTTATCTATAGGTTTTCTGCCATAATATAGGTTGATTGAGTAGAATACAATCACGCTATATTATGCTATATCGGATAGGAAGGATAGATAGCCGATCGTATGATTTTAGAAGAAAGTAGGTTTAATTAGTCTATCCTATTAGTCTAAACCTCTATAAGGATTCTTGGCGGCCCGTGGGCCGGCCCATAGGCCCGTAGAATTTACTGAGAGCTATGCCCCCCAAAAATTTCTCAACTTTTTTTCTCTTAACTCTACCATTTCATCTCAACTATATACCCTATACTACTATTTTATCTTAACTATACTCCCTATACTAGTAATTAGGAGTTTGTTACGGGATAAGCTTCTTTAAAGCTATTCCCGAATTCTTTGTTATACGTACCTAGTTAATAACGATTCGCTACCGATACGCCCCCGCTTCGCTTATATTTCTTTCTCTACTATATAATATTATATTAGCCCCCTTTAATAAAAGGAGGCGTCCTATCTCTTAGCCACGAATCTCTTTAAGAATTAGTCTCTATTCTTATTATAATATATTGCCTCTACCTCCTCTTAAGAGTTACCTATGGCATTTAGATAGTCGTGCCTTACCTAATCGATAGGCTTACTATCCTACCAACTAGTTTGTAACAGAGTTTATGAGATTAATATAGATAAAGGAAGCAATAGAAATTATATTCTATAATAAAATAAGCCTAAATAACTATAAATAACTATAAATAATATAGTGTTATACTATAATAAAATTAAAGGAAATAATATAGTGGTATGGTCGCCTACAACACAAATATATATCTTTAGCTTAACCACTGATTTCTACCACCACTTTTTAGTCTTTACCTTTACCAGCCTAAAATATTGATGCGACCGGTAGAACCGACCCTTAAATATATATAAACAAGGTTATTTCCTATAATTATATAGTAGTAGGCTAAAAAGTGGTGATATTACCTTGTTTAGACCAAAACAGATGTAAATAACAAAGATTAATCAATGAGTTTTGCATAAAAATCAGGCCAAATCAGGCCAAATCAGGCAAAATTAGGTGTCTACGGGCCGATACAGGCCGGGCTATGGACAATCTCTCTGGCCGGGCCACGGGCCAGGATTTAGCCAACAGGCCGGCCCGTGCCGATGTCTATAGGGGCCCGATCTACGAGGTATTACCGTAGAGCGCTACGGCACTAAGAATTGCTCTTAACGGTTTGCTCTCCTATTAGGGTGAACCGACTACTCCTAAAATCTTGGTCGACTAGTGTTACGTAGCGGCTATATCCGTTGCGCACGGGCATAATGTGATGCAAGCTACGGCACTATACATGTAAGAACGTCGTAGTTTACGCTAATTGGCTCGCTAGGTCCTCTTATCTTTGGTCCTTCTATCACGGTAGCATTAAGCCTTATACCCCGCATTTCTAGGTGCTTAAGGCAAAAGAAAGGCTAACTATACTGACTGATAGGAGGCGGGAAACGCAATGGAAGCCATCGGAGCGGTGTCCTCAATCTTTGTGTTCGCGATTTATAACCAGCTAGAACAATGTGGTAAATACTCGCACCGCCTCAAGCATGACTTTCGAATCGCCAAGCAAGAGGTTGATCTCCTCGCTGACGAGTTATCCGCTTTTCAGAGCCTGTTTGAGATTTTCAGCCATATCAGTCGTCCACTAGAAACCAAGGTCATGAAACTAGCTCGTCAGCAACTACCGGAAGAAATATCCAATTCCCAAGCAAAGGTCCGATTTGAACATTTCCTGCCGATACGCCATCGAGATCATATGGTCGCTCGATGGAAGTCAACTGGTCTCAGTATCCTTTGATGACACAGCCAGGATCTGGGATCTGGCCACTGGCGGGTGCATTTTGAAGGTTAAGACACCTTTCTACTCATATTCCTCGATTATCTGCTCGCAAGATGGACCCAGATTAGCTTTAGCGTCCGATAGCACTATCAAGATCTGGAACGCAGCCACCAACCAGTGCGAACCATCCCTTCCCGGACATACAGATGCGGTCACCTCAGTCGCTTGGTCGCAAAAAAAGAAGCGACTGGCTTCAGCATCCCATGATGGTACAGTCAAGATTTGGGAGCTGGCCACGAGCCAGAGCGCGCCAAATCCTGACGGGCATGCTGAGTCGGTTAGATCAATTGTCTGGGCGCGAGATGGAAGCCGGCTGGCCTCAGCATCTCCTAACGGATCAATTAAAGTTTGGAATCCAACCACGGGCCGATGTATTTTAACCCTTGGGATGCATACAGATCTTGTTGGATCGGTGATCTGGTCGCAAGACGGATGCCGACTGGCCTCCGCATCTTTCGATACAACAGTTAGAGTTTGGGATATCACCACCGGTCACTGTATACTGGTCCTAAAGGGGCATAGTGGTGTCGTCCACTTGATAATTTGCGCAAGATGAAAGTCGGCTTATATCAGGGTCTGCGGACAACACGGTCAGGATCTGGGAGGTAGCCACTGGCCAGTGTGTTTTCATTCTCAGCGGCCATAGTGATTGGATCCGCTTTGTCATCGAATCACCTAATGAAAGTCATCTCGCATCGGCCTCAAATGACAGAACTGTCAAAATCTGGAGCGCATCCACCGGTAAATGCGTATTGGCCCTAGAGGGACATGATGCGCAGGTAACATCACTTAAATGGTCACGGGATGGAAGTCGACTAGCGTCAGCATCTGTTGATAGGACAGTCAAAATCTGGAATTTAGTCACTGTAGAATGCTTATTCACTTTGAAAGGTCATGGAGAATGGGTGACTTCTATTGCATGGTCTCCAGATGAACTTCGACTCGCATCAGCATCACGTGATAAAACTGTCAAGATCTGGGATGCGGTCACGGGTCAGTGTGAATCAACCCTCCATGTCAGCTCACCGCGGTTTCTCCAGTTTGATCAAGTGAACTTGAATCATTTGCATACAACATTTGGCACATTTAAGATTAGTTCAAGCTTACAAACACCTTACGGTTATGGCTTGAATGATGACTACTCCTGGGTCACCTACAGTGGAGAGAATCTCCTTTGGATACCTCCTGAATACCGACCCACCAAACCCTCATTGGCAGAGTTCTCTCTTGCTAATTCTGTAATGACTTTGGCGATTGGCTGTCTATCAGGTCGTGTGGTCTTTATCGCCCTGCCAGAACAGGGACCCATGTACGATCACAGGTTGTGAGAAATGATGATTTGTCTACAGCTATGAAAATATATCCCCTCCTGAGCTTTAAGTAAGAATGAAGGACTTGGTCTATATATGCCAAAGAGAAGACTACCCAATATGCTACTTATTGATTCGCAGGGGGGTTCGCCACCCTCCTCGGTGGAAAGAAGATACAGGATTTGGACTGAGCTTCTGGGTGGATGCCAATATTCGCAAGGTCTAGTATGTAACGAACTGTGGCTAATTGATCATAATTTACATCCATAATACGTTGTGTAGCATACTTGGCTAGAGTTAGATGCACGTACATGATCTCATATCTGCGTAAATCTAGTCACCGCTGAGCGCTAGAAGACACCCGTCCAACGCTTTCAAAATTGCCCAACCTTGCACGGGTAGAGCGGCTAGTCTAAAGCGTTTGATTGGCTAAACACGTGCGGCGGCTGCATTGATTGAGCACGGACTTCATGCGGTGCAGGCTACGGGACTAGGTATGTGAGAAGATCGGGGGGTGTGCTGGTTGGCTCTTTGGTTACCTCGCAAGAGTGGGTCTATCATCTGACTTACGAGCCTCAAACCCCGCGTTTGTAGGTATTTCAGACCTGAAAGTTGGCCTGGATAATTGATTCAAAAAAAAGAGCCGTACAGTGACAATGGAAGCCCTTGGCGCGGTATCTTCAGTCTTGGCGATATATAACCAACTAGAAGAATGTGGAAAACGGTTACATCGATTGAAGCACAATTTTCGAATTGCTAAGCAAGAGGTGAATCTTCTCGCAGACGAGGTATATGCTTGCCAGAGCCTTTTTGGGATATTTACACATATCAGTCGTCCGCTGGAAAACCGAGTGATGCGATTGGCCCGCGACCAACAACTGGAGAAAACTCTTGATTCTCAAACGACTTTTGCCTTCGGGCAGATTGGTAACATCCTACTGAAACTTGAACCTTTGAAAAAAAGGAACCAATGCCAGTCAATTTGACCAATTTGTTGCGAAAATCCGATGGCATTTGACGAAAGACGACATTCAGGTTCCACTTATCACGCTGAGCAGTGTGAAAATAAGTTTGACGGCCTTTACCTGTCTTTTGGTCCTCGATTCTTCTGTGGCAAACCTGAAGAGGCCATCCATCTCAGATGCTGAAAAGAAATCCCTCATTTTACAGATGTCAGAATAATTATCTCCCCGAAAGCTTTTTATCACACTGCTAATGGTCTATTTCGAAATTCAGAAAACAGCTCAGAAGGACGATCAACCGCCAGGAGAAATGTCTGCGACGTGTGGCCAACAAAATGAGTGAATTTATTGACACAAACTCCCCCCCGAAGTGTATAATAAATGCAAGATCGATGGTCATCATTATACAACAAATGAAGCAAGAGCCGATTGCTGAAGCACAAGACTTGATCAGGGAGAGTCTTTCTGATTCACCCCTCCACACCTTGACTCCATCAAGGGAGACTCCACTCGCATCGAGAACTATCATTATACAACCTCTATCCGGGGGACCATCTGATACTTCTGGCTCTTTGGCCAGAATCTCAAACCCCTCTGAAGCTGGCCCGTCGCTACAACCAGGCGCATTGGTTATTAGGAAGAAGCGGCGACAGACACGCCCTGTGTTCCATGACTATGGCGATGGGAATAGAGAGACTTACGAAATTGACTCTTCCGCTTCTTTTCACCTTAGTCGCCTGAGTACCAATTCAGATTTATTTCAATCTGCATATGTGCCTGTCCCACCATTCAATATTTCTGATCGGCAGTTGCGGAAGCAAACAAAACGTGAAGTTTAAACCAACATTCCTCTTCGGTTCCAGATACGGTGATATAAAGATGCCAAATCTTTAATTTATTTCTCTGTTGTTCTCTGCAAGTTAAATTGTCCATACAATATAATGGCTTGATTCCAACTACAAAAACCTTAAGCGACATTAAGCATACGATCTGCCCCTTCAATTGCAGTCAATCTTTGATAATTCCAAATTTTCTTATGTTGAACCTCCCAATCTCACGCCAGAAACATCAGTTATCAGTTACAGACCGCACACCACCGAGGTCCCATCACGGTCGAATAAACATCGTTGGTGTATCCTATAAATAAGATCAAATAAGATCCCTTTGCCGAGGCAGAAAGTTTCATCCAAGAGAATATTCTCAACTCTCCTATACATATACCTACCCTATCACGAAAAGAAGAGACTCCTATAACATCGAGAATAACGGTTTTGAAATCTCTCCTAAGGACACAAAATAATATTTCTAGGTCTTTCAATAAAGTACAAATCTTATTTAGGGATAAATTACGTTTAGAAGTAGGTACGCTAGTTTAAAGAGAAAAGGGGCGAGAGATATAGGCCGTATTTTATAACTATAGCGACGGAAATAGGGAAATCTATAAAATAGGCTCTTCTATCTATCCTAATAGTCCTACTAACTTTCTAGATTTATTCGAGATAGTATTTATTTCTATCCCTCTATTTAGTTTTTCTGATTTACGATTGCGAAAGGAAACAAAATAAGGCGCTTAAGGATTATACTAAGCTTCCCTACCCTCTTTAAGCGCTACTAATATAATAGGAATCCTTTTTTCTACTTCCGTCCTTTGTTATCGAATATCTTTATCTAGAATAAAGGGTTTAGTCTAAATTTTCGAAGTCTAGGGAAAACTAAGAAATTAAAATATACTCTTTTCTAATATAGTATTTTTCTTAGTATTAATATTAGGATTTGCTTTTAAATTAGGTAAAAATACTTTAAAAATAATCTTAAGGGAATTAGTTATATAGGGGCTAAGAGATAAGATATTTTATCTCGTAAATCGGCTATCTTACCGTATATCTAATAGACCGATTAAATCTTAAGTAGCCTTATTATAAAGTAGTAAGGCGAAATAGGAAAAATACCTATATATAATATAAGACTAATAGAGGTCTACTTAAGTTAGATAGCCTAAATACGTATTAGTTTTATTTAATATCCGTAAAAAACCCTATAGAAGACTATATAGCGGAGCTACTATAAATATCTCTTACTACGCTAATGGTTTTATTAAGCTCTAAGAACTTTTTTAAGTAATAGCGTAGCTACCTAACTAAACTAGAGGCCTAGTTAAGTCTTATAAAGATTAAATACGTATCGCTAAAGATATATAGGTTCGGAGAACTTCTTATCGCAAATATTATATATAATAATCGTACTTAAAGTAAGGTTTCCTAAATATTTTCGCTTAATATATTTTATTATATTGGCGTATAAGTAGAATTTTTGAATTTGTTTCGTAATATCTAGGCCTTATTAACCTAAATATATAAAGTAGAAAAGAGGACGATAGTCCTTTATAACGGATTAAAGCGTAGACTTAAATAGCGTTTCCGGTTAAGAGAGTACTACCTCGGCCCCGCTCTCTAAACGTTTATCGTTAATAACCTTAGTCTGGATTACTCTATTCTTAATCCGTTTATTTCGTAGTAAGTAATAAGTATCTCCCTCTTCGAACTAACAATAAGTAGCTACTATATCGATTGCTTCTATTCTCCGAGCTATCTCCTCTTCTAGCGTTATCCGAGGCAAAATTAAGAGACTCTTAACAAGTTGTTACTACGGGATCGGAACTTTAGTAGAGTATTCTAGCGATTTCTTACTCGAATTAACCGGCTTAATCCTAGAAAGCTAGCGCTTTATCTCTAGTATTAGCTACTCTCTATCGTATTTACTCTATATCTATAAAAGAAGGGCGTCCTACGTACGCTTCTTAGCGCTAACTAACTCCTAGTTTAGTTTTCTATATATCTTATATATAGGCGTTCCTTTATTCTATGATAAAAAGCGCCCTAGGGATTAAGCAATATTATCCCGCTAACGTATTATAGCTATAATCTCTAGGAGCTACTTTATAGATATAGATTACTCGGTCGTTAAATCTTATAGATAATCTAGATTAATAGTCCGGCTTATTCGGTAAGCCGTACGTATAATATCCTTTTCTAGATCGAGGCCGCGGATAATCGCTAGCAAATTTTTAGAGATCCTTCTACTAAGATAGAACTTTAAGAAAGTATAAGTATCGGTATAATATATTACTAAGTTTCGTAAAGAATTACTAATAGAGGCTAGAGTATAGTTAGCTCTTTAAATCCTTTAATTAAACGTAATACTTACTACTACTACCTAACGTAGACCCCGCCCTATATCGTAAGCTATATAGGCGTATAACCTATTTAATACCTATAATAATACCTATTCGTTTTACCTATAGCTCTATAGTTAAATAAGGAAGAGTATTATAAGTAGAGATACTAATTCTATTTAAACTTCGTTCGGATATCCGGAATACCGGTATATTATCTATTATTAGGTTAAGTTATAGTCGTAGCTTATTATACTAATCACAAATTCGAAGTCGAGGAAGTTAGTTTATAGATATAAGTACTTCTTCGCTATCTACCTAATTAAATACTCGATCTATAAAAAGAAGACCTAATAGGAAGATATATAGACTTAGGACTAGGGAAGGATTAAAAATAATCTTAGGTAAAATATATATATTCCTAGTAAAGTATTAAGATAAAGAGAAAGACTTAGATATTAAATACCTTACGTATCTTTATTCCCTAGCTACTCCTTAGTAAATTCGAAGGTAAACTCGATAATAATACGGTATAGACCGCCTTATAGGTTACGTAAAAGACTAACTTAGATATAACGATATTATAAATCGAGTATCGCTTAAGGACGATTCGTTATAAGACCTACGAGCTATAAAAATAGCCTAAGTTTAATACGGTAGCGACTATAGCTAAACTTCTTTTTTATTATACTTATAGTAGTCTTAACTACCTTTGCTAAATCCTCTATATCTATAGAAGGCTTTTCTCGCCCTTTAATTAATAGTTTGTACTTCTTTACTAATTATCGAATTACCTAAATTCGAGTTAGGTTAGCCTTCAAAAAAGCCTATATAGCTAAGTAGTAGTAGAAAGGCTTTTAATACCTAACGTATCCTTCGGTTTATCTAATTCCTAATCTTCTTAGTAGTAGACCTTTTATATATAAGCAGAAAGACCTTCTAGAATATATCTAAGGAGCTTTTATACTTAATACCTAGAAGCCTTCGCCTATTCTTGCCCTATCGTAGATTAAGAGCCTATTTAAGGAAGTTATATAGAATTAGGATCGATATACAACGAATTCGTTGTTTAGGTCTTTTCGAATAAAGTAGTAGAACTTTAGTTATATATTTATTAGCTTAGGTATATCTTAGGTAAGGAGAATTATACTAAATTCGACTTACTAAGTCTACTTTTCCTTAATTCGGTCGAGAAGAACTATAGTATCTTTGCCGTAATTCTCTAAAGTATATACTATCTTATTAAAGTCTTAGAGTTGTCGGATATAGTACTTAGGCGAGTACTTATTGTCGGCGAAGAGTAGAGCTATATCGTTAATATCCCCTAGTTACTCTAAGTTATCCTCGAATTCCGTTAGATTAATATCGGATTAATTGTCCCTAACGCTTTCTTGATTAGACAACTCGCTCTCGCTAGATAAAGGACTATAGGCCTTCCGAGCGCGGCCTATAATACGATAGATACGGAAATAAGGTAGGATCTATAAGACAAAGGTTCCGAGATCGCTTTAGAAGACAAAGAGGATTTTTAAAGCGAAAGCTACAAAATACTTTTATAGTAGAAGGTCTAGAGATTAAAGAGAGGTAATACTAGAATAAAAGCCTAAGAGGCGGGAGATACTACTATTTAAAGAGTATAGTTTTTTAGTAAGCTATTTTCGGCGCCCTTATAGAAGGGAACCTAAAGGCTTATAGGAGTTTAAGGGTTAAGTAAACTAATAGAGATATAGGTCTGGACTCCTAGAGTAGACTACTATAGTACGAACTATACGACTCGGCCGTATATTAGGGCTATAGTATTAGTACGTACCTAGAGTAGTTATATAGGTAGTAGGAAGTTTAGTAGATAGGCTACTAAAAATAGCGTTACTTACGGCTAGAAATAGTAGTCTTTCTACTATTATCTAGTTTATAGAAGTAAAAGTTCGATAAATCGAGTTATATAATTTATCTTTATCTAGATATTACTTTTTCTTTAGCTAAAATACTTATATTAGGTATAAAATAGCCTTAAATAGTAGTATCTACCTCGAAATCGATAGGCTTAAATATAAAAAAAAGTTATTAAAGTAAGATAGGTACTCTATAGGTTGCCTATAGGTACCTACGAATAACTTATAAGACTAACTAATTAGAATAGGTATTATAGATATAATAGATTATTAATTCGTAGATTATTATAACTTAGGGGTATCTATAGTCCCTAAGTCTAAAGCTATTAATTATAAAATTTACTATTATAAGTACTTATTTTATTATATAATATTTCTTTACCTTTTTAGCCTTATCTCCTTTACTATAATATCTTAATTCTTTTAGTTTTCTAACGCGTATATATTATCCTTATATAATACTAATAATCTAGATAGCCTTTAGGTTATTTAACTAGATACTCTAACTTTTAATATTTTCTTTAGTTAGTAAGCCTTATAAATAGTCGCTAATTTAGATTTTACTTATCTACCTATTCCTACTTCTCTAATACTTTCCTCCCTCGAGCGTATCTACCCTAACTAAATTTCGGTATATCTTATTTACTCTAATATAACTAAGGATACTTTTATAAGCTAGTAGCTCTAGACCGACTTCGGATAGAAAAAAGATATATTAAGATACTCGATAATAATCTAACGTTTAGAAGTACTTTAACTAAGTAGCTAAAGCTAACGATAGAGTACCTAAGATTATATATAAATAATATAAGAAAGTACTTAATTATCTATAGTAGTATAGAAATAGGATCGTAGCGATATTTAAGTATTTAAAAAGAATTATATACTATAGTAAAAATAGCTATAGTATTAAGTAATTTCTCTAAGAGATAGTATTATCTAATATTATAAAGATCTTTTACTAATATCTTTTTCTATTATAGGCTATACTATCTTTAGATAGCCTAGGTTTTACTTAAGAGGCCTAAGAGGTAAGTTTACTTTATTTTATTACTAATTCCTAGCTACTATTCTAAATCTACGAATACCCTAACTTTTATTATTTAATTTATATAGCCTTCTATACCTTAGGGCGCCTATAGATCCTATCTATAAAGATAGTTCGATATTAACTTTAAGATATAATTACTAAATATTAGGATAGTATCCTATATAAGCTACTAAAAGATATAAAGCTATTAGTAGCCCTAGACTATTAGATATCTTTTTTCTAGTAAGTATTTATAATAATAATTAGCTACTTTATCTACGAAGACTAGAACTACTAAAAGA
>JGI24509J20081_1000410_pt1 | contig 16340 bp, 16 predicted proteins | sample LinPmetageLP29_FD_20081 | JGI IMG/M metagenome (IMG submission 20081) | reverse complement strand
AAAAAAAAAAAAGGCTGGGGCGGGAAGCACAGTGGATAAGATGCAGGAAGGAGGAGTCGTGATCAAAGCGTCGTGATGCTAGCGTGTCATAGGAGAAGGAGGGGCGAGGCCGACACTTAGGCAGCCCACACCTGGCCAGACCAGTGAAAATGCGCCAAAATGCGCGAAAGTAGAGAAAAAGTGAAAAGGTGGGAAAAAATACAACTTACCACATTCAGTGTCATCACGGCGTATATCTTGATTACGCCATGGAAATAGCCGAACAGAATAGACACGGGTATCAGGAAGACGTCAACCGGATAGCGGATATAGTGACCCAGTAGCTTGAGCACCTTGCTGCTGAATATCCATAGATATAGCGCAGTCATGGCGCGGTCGTGAAGGGCGTCACCCCACGAAACGGTCGCCTTGTAGCACAGCCAGACCAACAGCAGGTCTCCTAAGAGGGCGGGAGGCGACAAAGTGGTCAAATGTACGGCATAAGCGCTCCAGGGCTGACGACTGGCACAAGTGAAAAAAAAAACACAAGTGTTAGCTGCGGCTGAAATACGAGGCAACTTTCGTGCATCAGGCAGCGCTCCTCCCTTCCCGTCTCGGAAATCGGCCGCAGAGTCTCATCCTCTCAGGCTCTGCTTTCTTCATGCGAATAAACAAAACAAAGACCCCGGCTTTTCGACTCTCGCCATGCTGGGCGAGTACGGCTTAGTCGGCCTTGGGAGACTCCGGGGCAGCTGGACCGATCGGGGGAACGAGGAGGCCTAACAGAGGGAAAGGGGAGGGTTTCACTTACTACCAGATGTGCTTCTCGTGGAACATGCTGGTGAGATTACTCCGCCAGTTGCTCCGAGACCAGCGGGCGCATTGCTTCAGGAATCGGGGATTATCCTCTAAAGTGGTGAGCACCTCCGCCTCGGGGTGGTACTGCATATAAGTCTCCCAACCATGCGAGACCATCCAGCGAGTGATGAAGTTATCGTCATCCGCGTTGAGTTGATACTTCCCCCACCACCATTCCTCGTTAGTGAAGGCGTAGGTAAAGCCCTCGTCCTGGAGAATCTTGGTCCGATAGGCCACAGTGCGGCCGGACATGCATGGCAGGCCGCCATCTACATTGGTCGTAGCCCCGCAGTCAAAGTTGCGTCGCTCGAGGTAGAGAGCGCCCAGATAACCCCAGATGCGCTGTGAGAGGTTCGGCGCGACGGCGCGACGCAGTCGCTGACAGGTCACCACCCCTCCGTACCGGTCGTCCTTCTCAAAGGGGGCCAGAATCCACGGCAGAACAGTGGAGGGCCAGCTCACGTCGTCGTCGGCAAGGAGTGTAATGGCAGTTCGTACTTCGGGAATGGCTCTGGTCATCTGGCGCCGCTTATTGGGATGCGTGACCGTGAAGAGACGGATTCTTGATTTGGATGCCGGCATCGCACTCAACATTCTCTCGGCCCTCTTCCGATTGGCCTCGATAGTCACCAGAAGGATCTCGTAGGGTCGGTTCTCCAGAATGGATCGAATCGTCTCCACCAACTCCTCACCACATCCCTCCAGCGTGGGAATGATTACCGAGACATCTTGAGAGGTCAGCTTCGGGTTTTCCGGGGGCGGGATCGGCCGGAATGACCAGAAGGAGACCAGATTGACGACGAGGCGGAAGTAGCGATAGAAGCTGCTAAAGAATTAGTGGTTCGCGTATGGTTGAGGGGGCGGGGAGGGATGGCATCACCGAGCCTCGGGTAAACTGACAATAGCGCGGCGAAAGCTCGCAGGAAAGGAAATGCCATCTTCTGGGTTGATTTTCTCGGTAGTTCCCTACCCCGGGAGGGTTCCGATACAATCTATACTTTGACAAAGAACGTTAGCAGGGGTCTCCCGTGTTCCGTATTAGGACCGAGTGTGTATACCTCCGAGAGCCTAAAGGGGGTAGGCTAACGTCAATCAGTGATGCCGATGATGGGATGGGCTGGTAGTAAAAGAGCGAGGAAGCAAAACGAATGTCAGGGAAGACACAGCTTCCTCAACCAGCCCGAAGTAGAAAAAAGGAAAAGGGGAGGGAAAAGGAAAAAGAGGAAGAATAGCTACTTGGAGCGAGTGAAAGGAGATTAATTTGTAGGGAAGCACATGCCTACGATGACAATCCTGATACTAATCCGAGCGAACAATTGAACTAGAAATAAAAATTAAGAAGTAAAAAAAGTACCAAACTAGAAAATAAAATTTATCAAAAAACACAAAAATTTGGAAATAGGTGCTCTAGTCCCGTTGTCGTTTTGAGTGCGCTGCAGGTGTAGTTTTGCCTCGTGCGTCAGAGACCCTGGATCTAGATGGAGGCATGCAGGAGTGGAGAGGGATTGGCGGCGGCCCATCGTAGTGTAGTGACATGGAGTGGAGAAGCCGGGTAAGGTACATTTCGGTAATATACAAAGATTACTAGGGGGTTCATGCTCATTTGCCTTTTTCATCTCGCTCAAGGTCAAGGTTTTTACGCATCATGCGCCATTCCAGACAAAACCTTACCCTACAATGTGTGCCTTCATGTCTATACATATATGTGTGTTTATATATAGTACATAATATAGCCTGGCCCCGGCGCGATGCGATCCATGGATCCGTGGATGCAAGAGCACTTCAGATACAGCTGGGGCCTCGTAGCATGTCCGTCGTCGGTTCAAGCCGTGTATACGACATTCTGCTACCTCAATAGGTTCATACCACGCGCAGCATGACGGAATCCATTCTCATGCAATCATCCTAAAGTTATTGCCTCTGATGGGTCGTTCTTTGAAGTCCTAGGTAGACTACGATAAGAGTGGATACCAAGGAGTAAACAAATCGGTGACAAATCGGGGCCAAGGAACCCTCACCTGTCTACCACCCTTGTTTAAGTGGTTGCACTCGGCCAGAGCCACTGCTCCTTCATTGGTGCCCAGCCCATGGCCGGGAAGTCTTTTATTTTTATTTTTTTCTGCAGCTGCAAGCTCGGTTAGCCGCGATCGACACTGTTGATTTTGATTAGTTAACTGTCCTAGCTTTGTATTCAGCCGCGAGTCTTACCAGCTATCGCTTCACTTTACTCGTGATAGAGTTACAATACCAAGGTACTGTAGTTGGTGGAAAAGGAAAAGAAAAGACGCAACCCGCTATCAGACCGAAGTGATTTGTGGAAGACTCCATATCATTGGCAAACCCAGACCGTTGTGGACAAATGGCTAGCGCCGTAGTGGGCTCGTCGCTGGCTAGCGCAATAGATATTCCCCCCTCCCCGTTCAGCCCCAGATTGCCAATCACTGGATATCGATCGGCCGTGATTCGCACGCCCTGTGGTACAAGGATCAATTTTAATGTGCGAACGACAGAACTCTCCGTGGTCGAAAGCCACTCGGAGAATTGGAGAGATTTAGAGCACCCGTGGCGCGACGCTTAAACAGACCGTCATGAGTGGAATAGGAACCCTAGCGGCGATCCCCAAACGCCGTGTAACTACGACCGTGAACTAAGGGTTGTTTTTGGTGATTTAGTGCGTTTCGAAGCTTGGGTGGGGCCACCCGGATAAAAGCGAAGAGGAGATAAATAATAATCACAAAATTACATACAATAGTAGTGGTCCGTACATACCTAACTCGGTATCTCAAGAAGGAAAATGTAGCCTTGAACACTTAAAGAATCAGAGGCATGCGGTCGGGTCCAAAAAAAGTGACTCCCAAAAGGTTCGAGGTGACCCAGTTTGCCGGCGCGAAAAGCATTTCGGCATAGATTATTATGTATGGAGCATAGAAAACGGTTTCTCGGTCACTAGGAGCGTGTTTTCTCTGTGAGGCTCTAGCTTTACATGTTTGACTACCCACTAGAAAAGGTAAATAGAGAGTGTCAAGTACTTTTGAACCAATTGTATACGCTCTATAGTCACACCCTACACACCCCGACCACATCGAACCGTAGGAAGCTAAGACGCCGCACTCTACACCCGAGGCTCCTAGACACTAGACTGGTAGACTCCTTCCTTTCTGGCTCACAACCGCTGCGCGCCTGTCTTTGGCGTCTAGTTCCAGCAGAGGAGCTCGTGCTGACATCGGAACCCGCCAGCCTTAGCGGGGTCCAGCCAGTCTGCAGCAGACCCAATGCGGAAAATAAATTTTTTAAGGATCCCATGCTGCCAGGTCGATCGGCTGAAAGTATGTTGCAGAGACCAGACATCCTTAGCTTCCAACGTAGTCCACGCAATCTAGTACCTTTGTCATTACGTGCCCTTATGTTAAGACCGTGCAGCACAGGCCGTTGCATTCCCCAAGTGGCAAAGGATCCCGTCTCCTGCACTTGGTATAGTTAACTAGTTGACTAGTTATACCTCGTGTACATCGCTGCTCCGGTGTATAGCCGTATATCCTGGATTAGAATCATTGCCCGTTCCATTCTTGGCTCCTTGACGGGCTCTGCAGTTCAATCGGCCACGGAATCGAACCACGAATGGCTGATTCGTGGACAATCATGTCCTAAATGATACAGACGCGTATCTCAGCTGCACGGACTCCCCGGCCCAGTCTTTGCCTCGAACTCCACACTAATAGCTCTGATTCCACTCAAATCCCGGGAGCGACCGGATCCATCCTGGCTTAACTGTATTATCCAGTCTTTTGTCTTGAACGGGATAAAAAACGGAGATGGAAGGGGACTGGATGGAGACAACGGTTCGGAAATCGACAGCTGGAAGAGGGGGCCGACATGTACTCCGTATGTAGAATTGCGCACATTATATGACTTCAAAATTTCACGGTTGACAGGATGTGGGCACACGGGAAACTACAATGACATGCAGCTTGGGGGGAGGAGAGGGTCGATCAGACTGGCTTTCTCCTCTCGTCTTAGCTTTGCCCTTTTGGCGCCGGGCCGATTAGTCACGCTCAAGTGTCTTTTGGCAATTGGCTGCCTCGTAGCCTCGTAGCCTCGTAGCACATACCATCTACGCCCCCTCTCCGAACTCAGTTCGCCTGTTTCCCTTTCTGGACGAGAAGCGGCTGGGGAATCAAGAACAGGAACCCCCATTCAGATCGTCCGGTGGGGGCAATGTAGTAGTACGTTACAAGCGCGAGCGTAACAGTGGATCGTACGTAGAGAAAGAGGAACTTGAACCGTGCTCGTTCTGTTTTTCCCCTCCAAAAAGGCCTCCATGGACTCTTTTCCGGCTGCAACTCCACCAGTCCCGATCCACCAAGTCCACAATACCATAGTCGATATGGTCGACGTGGTCGAATTGGCGTGTCAGTATCCATAATTGCAAATTGATGCGCAGGATTACTCCGTACTTTGGCGCAAGATCTGGTGGCAACGGCCAACCTCCACCTGCAGGGGCCCTATCCGCGCACTGTCCCGTGTGCGATCCCATCCGATTCTCCGGGGCTCAGGAGTTACTCCGTGTACAGACTACGTACTTCTTGGCCTCGGAGCTTTTGTTTGGTTATTACACTGTGGTCTCAAATCTCCCTTCCTCTAGCTGCAGCAAGGCTGCATTCTGCTGTAACCATCTCAGGATAGTCTCGGGTTAATCACCAACTTCGGTCCCCCACTGGCGTTCTCCATAAGACTAACTAGGTTGTTACTTCTCCCGGTATTCCAAATACAGCGAGATCCACTGCGCACTTTGACACTACGACTTGAAGGTGTACTTTTCCACCTTCACATCAAACAACCTGTAATGTGGACACGAATCCTCAAACTAACGAGAAGAGAACGCTGGCTGATGTTATTGCGCAATCCCATTATCTCCTGTCGTGAAAGGACACAAGACCGGAATTTCCAATGCGTTACCGTACTTTTTACTCAACGTCCTCTCCACATTGGCGCATGGACATCATAGGCATGATATGCTTTATGTGCAGAACGAGAACGAGAATATCTGAATTGTGAAATCCATAATACCATTTCCGCACTTCTAATTCTATTTTAAGAGTTGCATTTGTACTAACGATCAACGAAACGCCTGTCCTCGGCAAGACCATCTGAGATGCCTTTGTTGTCAGTGCGCATCTCATGCATTCGACATGCGTCAAACTCGGCTCTAGGCTCAGGCCGCTTTCCGATAGAATGGGACGCGAAGCATGAGGCTGTTTTGAGAATGTGCATCCAGTATCACCGAGGGTAGACCGTCAATCTGTCCCTACTGCCTTAGCTACCAGAATTTGTAGTCGTAGTATTCACGTCAATGATGCTTTGTATTGACAGGCAGACATGAGCTTCAAAGTATGTAGTCGACTAGCCGTCCTTGGACCGATTATCCCGGATCTTTACCATGGACTTCCCGCATGAGACAGGATGATCTGATCAGCTTTCGTGACGTCAAGCTACTTTCGACCGTTCATGCATCTGGATTAACGGGGCCATCGGGCCTGGGGGGCGCCAAAGCAATGCCCCTGTTCATCAATCATGCCACCAACTGTACTGCATGACGGAACTGCAGCCGGTTCTTCCCCCCGAGACGCTAATGCGCGCATCTACCAGGCCGAGACTGGGAGTGTGGCCGATGCCTTTCTAGAACCATGCACGAGGGAGTAAGCCCGTTGTAGGCGCCTGCATGTGTGTATGTTGCTGGCGGTCAGAATAGGCGATTCCGCTGACGACTCCGATATAGCAGCGGCGTCTATTTCGGGTACTGAATACATACTGGATACTATTTTCAATCTCTCAGCACCGATATTGAATCAAAATAGCCGACCCGTGGTAGGTATATCATATCATATTCATCGTAGCAACATCAAAAGAAGCAATTGAAGCAATGCTCGTCACCAAAAGCCATTTTCAGCCCCACGGCCTCTCGTGGTCCCCTGGACTCTGGCATCGATCATCGACCCACATCGATACGCGTCTATTCATCAGCTCTCCATAGCCAAGCTGCAGGGTTAAAGTTGGCCTCAAAGTCAACGCCGCCAAAGAGCCCGAGGGCCCCATACAGGTCAAAGTCACCCTCCAAGCCCTCGATGCCACCGGATTCCTCATCCGTCTCCTCATGCAGGTTCCACCCTCCTGCCCGCTGCCCGTTGCGGGTAAAAAAGACCTCCACTTGGCACTTCTTCCGGCCCTCGAACAGTGCATCCGCCAAGGCGAGCGGATTCTCCGGGTGCCTGAAGACCATACCTAACCCGATCGTCTCACCCACATTGATTGGGGCCGTGAAATCACGGCCACCCCATGAGTCATTCACGAAACGGCATCCGTCATCGGAAAAGACCCCCAAGCTGCCCCTTTCCCAGCCTGGTGATCGCCAGGATGGATACGGCCCTGCTACAAAGCCGATCGAGAGCCCACTGGAGTCTGAGCCGGGGCCGGCACGCAGACCCAGCAGTTTCACTTCGAAATAGATCATCTTGCGTTTCTCACTGATAAATGGGGAGTCCTCTGCTGCAAAATACAGAGGTAGATGTGTCAAGACCAAGCAGTCTCCATTCCGGTCAACTGTCCGTCCCTGCCACTGGCCACGGGCTGATGGAGCAAGCTCTCCGACAAACTCTCTCTGTTGAACGGGTCGTACGTCATGCTCTCTGACAGAGCTATACACTGCCGGCGACGGCCTCTCGGGGAGCCAGAGTGGTGTGTTGTCGCAAAAGTCGTGAGCCCGCTGTGCGTCATCACTGGATGCATTCCCTGCTCCTGAGCAGTAGTAGCCCGCGATGGGCGGTGGAGGAAAGATCGATGTATCTGGCACAGCTTCCTGCCAGTTGTGATACGGTGGGAGACCCTCCAGTCGTTGCTGCTGTTGCTGTTGCTGTTGCTGTTGCTGTTGCTGCTGTGCGTCGACAGAGAAGCGCGCAGAGGACTGCGATGCCTCGTAGCTCGGTGGCGGGGCGTCGCTATGCGCCATCATGTCTAGGAAAAGGTCTGGAAGTAGTGTCGGTTCCGGCCAAGTGCACGAGACGTGAATCGAAGGCTGGATTAAGGTTGTCGCGTCCGCGTTCACATCTAGCCAAGCGGGGCTGTGCCGAGAGTGAGATCCGTGGGGTACATCTTCGACATTTTCGACACGGTTGGTTTCGTCCTTGACTCTTTGACTCTCTCGAGCGTTGCAAAGTCTTGCGCGGTGGCCATGTAGTATTTTCAACCCGACCAGAAGCCCGGGAAATCCTGGTCTAATTTTACTTGTGATTTGTGGTAGAATTAGAGGAAAAGAATAGAAATCGGTCACTACTTTTACTTCTATTTCATGCAAGATAAATAATTGTAGGAGTCACAAAAGGGGAAATTGGGCGAAGGCTAAGAATAGTCGCGCTGCAGGTCTCAGTTGAGTCCAAGTGCAACGTGCAGCAAATTGTAAAAGCAAAACGCAAATGCACCGAGGTGACAAGTTCCGAATTTTGTTTCTTCGATTTCTCACTTCCCAACTCTCGCGCAGAGAGTGGGAGGCGCTCTTTAACTACACTATTTACTCTTTCTGTTCTCTTCAAACTTCTAACAATCATCCATGGCCGATTTGCCGCGCCGACGTCGATCCTCCATCTCGGAGCAATTCCAGCGAGTCTTCAACGTCGATCGTTCAGACAAGGTATGTTTTCTCCACACTGTCAGAGCCCACACTGACTGGTCCCAGAAACATCAGAACACTCAAACTGAGGTTGGCTTATCTGCTGCGATTGCTCAGCTGAAAAATGGACACGACGAGTCAAAGGCGACCATCAGCCACGAGAGGCAGAATGAGACTAGACCCAGCTCATTCTTCTACACTCGGAGCTCTGGATTGCTATCCACAATCACTCCTCATCCCACTCCCCCATTCCAACCTGTGATGTCTTTGGATCCCATGCCACTGCAGAGAGCTTCCGAAGCAAAGCCTAGCCATGAAGTTATCTGCACCTCTCCTACATGGGACAATTCTCGTAAAGAGAGACGTGCCACCAAACGACTCGAGGCAGAGAGAAAAGAGCTCGGACAGCGTCTTCTCAGGCTGGAAGAGGATCAGTCCAGACTGGACCATGGCGCCTTTGACCGAAAGTCCCGCCGCTTGACCAAAAAGCAGCCACTGGATAGCGCAAGCCGGTCATCCAGTGCAGATAGAGAAGGAAGATCCTCAAGTGCCTTTTCAGGCTTCTTCTCGAGATCAAGGCGATCATCCCAGTCGCGCGCAAATTCCAAAGACTCAGAGTCCCGGCGTCAATCGAGTGATATCCCGCCGACATTGCCCTTGGTACTTCCGGAACGCTTCGGTGCTGCTGTATCTAGAGAACTGGCCACCAAACATGGAACTACCCTGGTACCATCTCACCAGACAGTTCATACCCTTCATACTACATCCAAGTCGGACGACCTCCGAGAGAACTGGAGGATGGCTGAAGCCTGGCAGAGGAATAATGAAACCCGCGAATTGACACCCACGAGGAGTGCCGTCTACAGACCAGGGGTCAGCGAAGGTGGTCAGCTTATACCTCAGAATGCTTCCCCTAAGGATACATCTCAACCATACGCCCAAGCAACTGAGCTTTCAGCCGATCTCGATCGTGAGACATTTACTGCAACACTCAGGCATGCCAGGAAGCCTGTGGATAACTGGTTTATTCCAACTGCACAGGGCAATATAATGACGCGCCCAGCGATGCCCTCAGGGGCCCGGGCGCAAATTGAAAGCAGCCTGCAAGCCCCTGATGCTACCTCTACCAGAGTGACGACTGCACGCCAGCTACACGATCTTGTGCCACCAAAGACCACACAAGGCCCACATAAGCCCTTCCAGGCCTCCATCTCGATGCCGGGAATCCCGCAAAGCAAACATCACAAGAAGAGTAGGGCCACTTCTCATTCACAAACCAATTCAACGAGTTTCAAGTCCTCTCCCCTCTCATTAAGCCCATTTACAAACGATGATTCTGGGCGAAAAGAGAACAATAGGATGCCGAGGGCCACGGACATGCAGAATAAGGGCCAGTCGATCATTCCGGCACCGTTACGAATCCAAGTGCCCCAGCATGATAAATCAAAGGGACGAAGCCAACAGCCAATGTCTGCTACTCCCGCCGGGATTGTTCAGAGCCGACCAAAGGATACCACTCGTAGTGGACATCGACAATCGTTTCAGGGACAGCCACCCTTATATGGGAACGGTGACTGTCAACAACACTGGTGCCCACAACCAGCGACAACTTCGATGGACACTAAACCGACACAGGCCACTGAGGAAGCCAAGCCATTTCACAATGATGGGCCTCCCCTGCCAATCAAGCACGCAGGCCGAACTGCTTCTCTTACTAACAATCCTTCAGATCGGTTAGACAACGAAGGCCAAAGGGAGACCAGCATTACAACAGATGCACCGGCCCATTCTTCGTCCGAGCCCAGTGGATCAAATCTGTACACTGCGGAAGAAGCTCCCGAGAACGGATCCGTTCTGGGATGCTTGAACCCACAAGTACGCAGCCGGGCATCGTCGCAAAGCTCTTCGCAAGCAAGTTACGACACAGCCGATGAAGAAGTACTCGGCATCTCCAAGGCCCAGAATCACGCGAATGCGAACACTCAGCCAAGCGAGACAAGCTCTTTGACGCCTACACGAGAGGGCTCTGCAGCAAATGGACGGCTTTCCAATGATACCACCTCGCTTGCTCGGGATGGCTCGCTCTCCAAGTTACGAAAGAGACCGAAGCAAAAGACGAAGGCACCGCTACCAGAACAGCTCATCGCCAAGTTGTTTGTCATTTGCTGTCGTTGCAAGTATTGGCATGACATGCCGTCAGAGGTGTACGCAAAGCTCGCATGCCCTGAACGACTCCCCTCCGAGTCTCTCATGTCACGAACCTTCTCTCGCCGGAACTCAACCGGTCGGAAAATTTCCCTGGGAAACTCGCTGCTGTCTTCAGACCCATCTGATACCCAACGGGTGCTGACTACAGAGCAAAAAGAACCTACTAAAGAAATGCAGTCGAGTCGCAAGACTCAAGCAGCGGCGGGGATGCCCTTAACGCCGCCTTCCTGCTGTTGGTGTGGACATAACATGCGCAAGACTTGCTGTCAGGGGTGGACAACGCTCGTTCAGATGAGTGAGCGACACCATTGAGCGAGATACGAGCCCCACGACATACTCTACCGAAATGGAATGATGAGGGCAAGCATGCCCTTTTTCTCTCGTTTTGCCTCTGCATTCTTCAGAAGATTGTGGCATTTCGCATTTCTTCGAAGTGATATCTGCAATTCTCCCTTTCAGCTTCAGTACCGAGTTTATCATAGTTGCAATATGAATATTCTTAAGAGTAATCAAGCATTGAACTTTCGGAGTTCCCCGTTACCCCCTAGGAGCTTTGAACAGAGAGTCAATCAGACTGCTCTTTGCCTTTTACAAGCTCCAGAACATGTTGTATCTCTTCATCGATGTGTTCAAAGAAAATGCTCCTTATCCCCACAAGCTAGAAGAATATATACCATATAGCCATATCCAGTAGCCTTGGAACTCGATTTCATCGTTAGAAAGATTATTCTCCCTGGAAGTGAGGCCACAACTAATACTCATTTGCATGGTCACAGTATAGTTGAGTTGTCGCCCTGGAAGAAATTGATAGATTCGGTCATAGCCTCTATTAGAAACGGAATCGGTGAAAATAAGACATTAGTGTCTCGAAGCAGCGCAACGAGAAAAGACCTAACATTATAATGTTGGTACAGAGTGTTATGTACATAACTACATAGTTAACTAGGCGTGCATGACTAATCCCTAAGCGAACCCTTCCCGCGTCGACTGGATTTTCAATCTTCTTCGTCATTTCGTCTTCACTTCCACCAAGTGCTTCAACTACGTATTGGCCAGAATCTGATGTTGCATTCCGAGCCATACACTAACTGAATGCCATTCAACTAGCTTTTATCCACATTGACCACTTTTAGGATCGATTCCCCCAGACCGACTGTGTTTTTCACCTGATTAACCCATCGCCAACAACACACATTCACGCCGCAACTCCTCAATCCAGCTGTCCCAGTCCTCATCGGATCATCTACGGACCCTTCCTTGAAGGACAGTCACCACAGCGCCACGTCTTGTGGCCGTGACCGACTGGAGCTGGATTGCGAGTCGGGAGACCCTCTTGAGGGTATCTCGGCTCTTCTTGTCTCGAGTTGCTAGAGCAAGAAAAGGGCCTTCATAGTTCATGTTACACTTGCTCGGACTTTTTCTTCGGAAGAATTCGTATCTTTCTACGAGAGCATGACTCCTTGCGCACCTACATTCATTTCTATATCTAGCAAAACATTTTCCAGTCAATAATAATGCATTTTATACCTTTCTTACGTATACACTGTTATATCTCTTGTAGAATGTTCCTTCAGAGCTTGCTCTTCGCCCTCTCATTCCCCACCACGTTCACCACGACCTTGCCCCAGGTCTCGCGGCCGCCCAGCGCATGCAAGGCTTTAGGCACACTCTCCAGCCCATTGAAGGTCTCATCCTTGAACGCAGTACCGCGGAACTTACCCTCGGCGACGAGATCAAAGATCCCCTGCCAGACAGTACCAACAGTCGGGGTCTCAAACTTCGCATACTGACCCCAGTGCAGACCGACGATGCTCACATTCTTCAGCAGGACGCGATTAAGCGCGACCTTCTCGATCTTGCCAGCCGCAAAACCAATAACCAGCAAGCGGGCATTCCATGCCACACACTTCAAACTAGCCTCAATCATACCGACAGGGTCGTAGACGATATCAACGCCGGCCTTGCCGTTGCCAGTCCGATTCCCCGCACACAGCTTCTTGACCTGCTCGGGCCAGCTCTTATCAGTGTAGTCAATGATATAGTCCGCACCAAACTCTTTCGCGATCTCGCGCTTCCGCGCAGTGCCCGCCGTCGCGATGACCGTGGCCCCCTTGGCCTTGGCCACCTGCACAGCGGCCAATCCGACACCGCCGGCCGCAGCGTGGATCAGCACCCAGTCACCGGCCTTGACGCCGGCGCGATGGACCAGACCACCGTAGGACGTAGGAGCCGTCACAAACAAGCCGGCGGCATCTTCAAAGCTCCAATCGTTGGGGACGGGGAGGAGGGTTTGCTCGGTGGCGAGCACGTGGGTAGCATAGGCGCCTTGGGTTGCACCAAAGACACGATCGCCGACTTTGAAGCGAGGGGATTCGAAGGAGCTTGGTACGGCTGTGATGGTTCCAGCAAACTCAGCGCCGCCGACCCATGGAAGGGGAGGCTGGTGCTGGTATTTGCCTTGGATCTGAAGGATGTCGAAGAAGTTGGTACCGGCCGAGTGAATCTCGATCAAGTATTTGTCTGCTGCGGCAGTTGGTGTCGGCACCTCGGTCACCTTGAGATCTAGGGGTCCCTGGATCTGCTGTGAGCTCTTGTGTCGTGGATGGCGGAGATGGTTCGGGGATAACACGGAGTTGCACACCTTGACGTATTCGCTGACCTGGACAGCGCGCATTTTGGTAAAATAACCGTACCGGGAGGGGCTTTAATTACCTTGCAAAATATGTAACAAAAGAACAGGGTTCGATGCTAAGGAAGAGTGCCAAAATCAAGAACGATGGAAAGGAAGTTGGGGGGAGTTTTTGGGGGATCTTTTTTTCCCCGCGTCGCATGCCGAGGTCCAACGTCGGATACTTGGCAATGGGGAAGATGGACGATGAAAGGTGGATTTGGACCATTGATTATGTGAGAAGCATAGTATAAAGCACAGATAAAATTCACAGATGGTATCAAGTATCAAGAAGACAAAAAGCCGTGCCAACACCGCAAATCCCAACCCAAAAACAGATCGACCGCTCCACGCAAAACGCCGAGTATATGTACAAAGATCAAGAATCTATTAATACAGACCGCCACCCATTTTTCATAGCAGTTGATAAAACAAAGAAAGAGGGTATAAAGGTATCATATGCCACATATTCACTTAGTATCCCACACCCGGAGGCTTCTGCACCATCGGATCCTGGCCCATGTACGGGACCAGCGGCACACACTGGGAAGAGGACAGCGGCATCATGTCCGCAGCTGGGTAGCCGTGTGACAGCACGGGTTTCTTCTCGGGATGCTCAGGCTTTCCATGGTAATCATACTGAAGAGACATAGCACGTTTCCAGGGCTTGGAATCGTAGCCGTGGTATTCGGGTGTCTCTCCATAGCGAGCGTACTCAGGAGGATAGACACCGTGGTGAGCAATCATGGACATCTGGTCCCGGTAGATAGGTGCAGAAGGTGCCAGAGGCGCAGACTGAGGCATGCTAGATGGGGGTGTGATGTGTTCAAACGGCATCTGGTACCATTGACTCGGATGCAGAGAAGGATTGAAGCTCATGTCAACCGAGACGGAGCGAGAAGGCCACTGGGCCGCTGCGGGTGCGGTTGATGACCCGGGACTGGGGATGCAGGATACAGGAGAAAGAGGGTATGTCGCGTAGGTGGGCGTCATGGCAGAGGTCGTGTTGATCATGAGGCCCTCGGCCACGGGAGAATTCTGAGTAGGCTGGTCGAAAGAGGCAGTGGTCGGACTATGGTCTGGGAAAGGATGGGCATGTCTGTCCGAGACAAGAACACGCTCGCCAGACAGAGTGGGCGTCAACTGCTGAGCTAAGGGAGCGTTCCACTTCTGATCGTCCACGGAGTACACGTCGGATGAAGTGTAGGCTGGATGCGCAGACCAGTCCGAAGGCTTTCTGGATGTCTTCCCCGCGGGAGGAGACTTGTGGTTGTGGGATGAAACCGAGGAAGAACTCTTCATATCCTTCTCAGACTCGTCGTCCCCTGAGATCGAACCCTGGGGCTTCTTGCGAGTCTGGCGGGATGGCTTGGTGACTCGCCATTTCTTTAAACGGCTTCGTAGTTGAGTCTCACTGTGAAGGGAGTCAAAAACCAAAGCCCCGAAGATTCGGATTCGAACAGGGGGCGGCGGTTCAAACTCACCTGGGATCGAAATCATTGGAACGAATCTGCTTGATGACCTGCTTGAGAGGCCATTCCTCCTCCATGTACAGCTTGGCAATCAGGGCTTTCTTCTGTTCCCAAACATCGGAAGATATGGAAGTCTTCATTCTGACGGGGTGATGAAGAGGTTCAAGGAGTGGATGTATATCTCGGAAGGGGAGGAGACGGAGAAGGGGAGAAGGATTATAAGTAGAAGGAGTGAAAAAGTGGAGATGAAAAGAGCAAAAGGTCCGGGGAGTGAGTGATATAGACTTAACCTATGGAGAGGAGAGAACTGAGTTGACTTGAGTCTGGAACTGGACCCTAATAATCTCACTAATCCCTTCCACGACCTAAGGTACTCGGTAAACGCTCAGTCACGCATGGTCGATCAGGATAATGACGATGCTTGAATGTGATCCGTGGATCATCGAGGATCCTTAAGTGGAGCATTGACATCTCGCGCCATCAACTCCAACCATCCCAAGTCGGGCCCTTGGCGCAGGCGTGTTCGTGGGAAACAAAGCCTAACTACTTTGACTAGGATTCTGATCGGACTGATCATCCTAACTTTGACACCTGACATTTTTCTAAAAGAAAAGAAAAGCTGAACCCTGAGTGTCGAGTCGATCTATCCATCCTCTCCTAGCTTCAACTTCTTTCACTTGCTCCATCTCACCAGCCCCGAAGCTACCTACAGATCGGACCAACCCCAAACAAACCGTGGCCTTTCCGATCATGCGGTGACAATGGATCCCCCGGTAACATGTTAGCCTTGTGGATGGAGCTCCGAGATAAGCCCAGCTCTCTCCCCCGGTCCGAACGGCTCCACTCGTGCGTTTGACTTTGAAGGCAAAGTTGCCGATCATCGCCAGTCCGGGATTCTCACGCGGTGTCTCTTGAGTGGAAATCTTTTGACCGGACGAACTTCCCGAAAGAGTACCATCAGAGCCGTTGGGCGTTTCAAACCTTCATCAAGGTAGAACGGCACCGGTTTTTGGCAATGAGAATATATCCCGTTACGAATGGGCCCGACACCCCCTACGCTATTGAAAAGAACGGGGATCTAACGGGAAAGAGTGTGCTGCATCGGACCCTGTCCCTCCCCTCTCCTTGGACATCGGCTCGTTCACGCATATAACACTGCGCTTGCTGCCGGTGCTTTCTTCCCCTTTGTAGGCAAAGAAGAGAGTCGCCGAACCGACGACACTAGAAAGCTCTCGGTATGGTGTATCGGCTAGTGCTGCCGGATGAAACCAATAATGACGGTTTATGTGGAGTAGCAGTTGGTGGTTGCGCCAATCGACCACGACATGGATCGACCTGATCTTCCCGGGTCCTCAATAGTGGATATCGTAGATCTCCACAGTTGACCCCGAATATCCAGTCAGCACAGAGCCTCCCTCATCACCCTAGTACCTTATAGGTACGCCTCGTTCTGGAGCAGGTAAATCCTAACAAAAAAAAAAAAAAAAAAAAAAAA
>JGI24509J20081_1000409_pt1 | contig 16519 bp, 15 predicted proteins | sample LinPmetageLP29_FD_20081 | JGI IMG/M metagenome (IMG submission 20081) | reverse complement strand
AAAAAAAAAAAAAGTTAGCTCAAACACCAAAAATCAAATCACTCGACAACCTCAATATCAAATCGCATATGACAACTACACGAGTCCTCCGTGGGCCAAGTGACAATTTGACTGATCCGTCGAGTACCGCGATCAAATGCACCCAAAACGAGATGTGCGACCAACCTTCCTATCACGGTGCCCAGCAAGGCATCATACTCCGGTGTACCAAAAGTCCAAACCTGCTCGTCATTATCCATAGGAGGCCACTGGAGATTATTGCGCGCGGTGTACAACTGCCTTCTGATAAAGTTATCAAAAGTATCCGCGTTAATCGCATAAGTCACAAAAACATATCTTAAAGTAGACATGGCAAAGTCCTTTTCGTAAAATGCCTGGGTAACTTGCGAGATTGGCGGAACAGACTCGTCTTTCCTTTTGACTTCATCGATGAAAATGACGCCCGGTCCTGTATATCCTTTCCATGTAAGGCCGTCATGGAAGACAGAGAAGTATCGATACACGGATTCTTTGACAGGCTTATCCCATTCATTAGGAAGTCCGAGGTCGAGAACCTGTGGTGTGAATGCCACCGGGATATTCTTGGGTTTCATCACTTGGAAAAGAAGACGCAACTTGTCAATGGTTAGTGTTGATACAGGAATGTTGCAGTCTGACTCACTAGGATCATCTATCCATCGCCGCCGCTGTGCTCCTGTCTCTTGACGCTTACCGTATTTGAGTTCTTGTTCCTGTGGCGGTGACTGTTGCTGCTCTTCCAGCTCTTCCTGAGTCAGAACCTCTACATGTTGACGGTGTGGTTGTTCGGAATCATCTGAGCTATGCTCTGACTCCTCCTGTATGGACTCCAATGGTCCCCGGGCCTCAGCCTCTACAGGTTGACGGCTTGCTTGTTCCTCAACTGGGGGATACTGTATCTCCCGTAGCCGTGGCCCCGGATCTTCCTCCTGGCGCCCTCTAGAATGAACAACCACATAATCATCTGGATACCTTTCTGGCTCTTCGTGGAACCCCAGGCCGGAAAGATGGGCAATGAGTGACTCAGTAAGGTCGGGCGGGAGCTCCATGACGGGGCGGGTACTTGAATCAAAAAGCCCCGTTCCGAGACCGTATTCAGATACCGTAGTTGCTTCGGATTTGAATGCGCTTAGAGTCCTGATGGATCTGAATGCGGATGCGAATGTGAATGTGAAGTGATACCACAGAGGCGGGATTAATCAATGCTTTTATACCCTACGTACGAAGTATTCCAAGGTCCTTGGATAGCAAGTTGAAACTGACTGTCTCGGTTGAGAAAAAGACTCTTTGATATATCTTTGAACAATGAACCGAAGTTGAAAGTAGCACCTCGGCAACAAAGAACTTATCAAAACGCTCTATCAAAAAACTATATAACTATCGGCTGAGACAAAGTCTTTGATATGGCCCTGGACATCTCTAAACAGTGAACAAGCCTTGAAAGGCATTGTGTGTAGCAACTTGGCAACAAGGAAAGCATCGAATCAAAAACTATATCCTGTAAAAAAAATGGCATGGAATATGGATGTGGTATTATAGGTACTCTGCCAAGAAAAAGAATGCGTCGACGCCCGGATTCGAACCGAGGAACCCGAAGGAAACGGCTCTCCTATTTGAGAGATCAAACCTCAGTGAACTGAGATGTTAAGGCTCTAGCAGGCCGCCGCGGTAACCACTGCGCCACGTCGACCTTGAATGAAATTAAACCATGGCAGACAATATGGAGGTAGGTACCAAAAGCTGAATTAGGCTGGCAGAAAAAGGCGGTAGGCATCAATGGTAGTTTCGACACCCCAGGCAGAAATCTTCTGCAGCATTTTGATTCTGTATGAATAAAATCGTTCTATTTCTACACCCTACGCCCTCAATATTGAGAATAATTATCTAAGATTACCAGGATAGATAGTTTACATATATATTTATAACATATATTAATCTTATATTTTCCCCGATTTTATGTGGTCTAACAAAAATACATAGGGTGATGGGCCTCCTCTGGAGACGGGGCTTCTGCGCTTCAGCAACTTCCCACGACATGCCCCCATCCGACTGCAGCCTCATAAATTCATAAACTTCCACCACACCCTTCTCTCCCGACAGACATGCCATGGTCGCGAAAAGGAAGGTGGGTCGACATCAGTCATAGGCAATTGAGACGCATCGGCTTGTCTGTCAATCGGAAGGCCGAATGGGGGTAGGGAAGCACTCGGCTGCAACAAGGAAGGTAATGTAGGTCTCATCTTGGCTTCATCTCGCGGAGCGAGACTACTGGACCCCAGCACCACGTTGAGGTGTGAGACATCGCTGGGGCGGGCTGACGGAGCCCGTCTAAGAATATTAGCAAGTCCTTTCGGACACAAAGATAATCGTTATCAAAAGATACTCCCGCCATTATAGTGAATGACGGTGTAAACAAATCAAGGGGACGTCACCAGTAGGAGAGTCCCGGGGGAACCTCTCCTACGTTTCCGATGATGTATAGTCCCACCCAGGATGCATATGCCGCTGAAGATCGGTCTCAATCGGCTGTAGAATATTTTAGGATACACCCAAAGCTTGCTCTTGATAGGAAGACTTACCTCTTGGACTTCCCCGGACATCAACGCGTAGGCTGCGTGCATTAGGCTGAAGTTATCAATGAAGAGTTCGGTAGAATCATCGAGTTCCACATCGTCGTCCTCCTCTAGGTCAATCGTGCGATCATGAACAGCACGAACCTGTTGAGGGTTTACGTCAAACCATTGACGTGGGTTTCCAGCGTAGATGCGGAGTTGAACGTCAACTCCAGCGCTTTCAAACCGGGCAAAGATTTTGTCAAAAGTGAGGAAATTGGTCGTAAGACCAGTCCATCCAGAAATAACAAGAATCACAGGAGATTGTGCACACTGAGCGTCAGCGATAATCTCCTCGATGAACTGCATTGGAGTAGAGGCTGGACGCCAGCCATCGTTTGCTCCAGACATAAGTGGCAAAAAACGGGATGGACGACATCCTCGTGTATCATGGCTCGCATGATGCTCTCGTTCGACGAATTCAAGAGACTCATGAAGTCTGGCTAATGCTCGATTCGCCAGCGGTTCCGGTAAAATACTAATCCGACCAACAAAGACAAGCAGAGGTGGAGTGCGGTTAGCCATTGTGGGATTAGTTAAAGAGGGGAAAGAAGAAGAGAGAGAGAGAGTTGAGGGACGATGACCGCCTTAAATAGGCAGTACTGAGTTACTGTCAAAGAAATCACCTGATTCTGGCATTCGACTAAGAAGGTGCACACCTTGCTTGAGTCCCCTGGTTTGACAGATACCTATGTACCTTCCGTAGGTGGCCGCAGAGACCTTCCCTCTGGCTACCTACAGACCCTTGGGCCTGACGTGGCTTAAGCTACCCTACTATATGACTCTGAGTTGCAACCTGGAACTTATGATGTCCACTTTCTCTGGCTAATAGCACCCTGATCACACCCTGACCCTCTTCTAAGTTCATCCTGGAGAGAATCGGAGGCACGGGAAAGAAACTAAGCTGGTAGGTGACTGGAACGGCATGCTTCGAAAACCGCATCTGGGGTTGAAAGCCGTTTCACAAATGATATTCCAAAGAGAGTTGTATTTGTCCAGTCCAATCCATAAACACCAGTACACCATATTTCCATAAGTAGGTAGAAGATACAGAAACAGCACACAAATGCAAATGACCAAATCAAAGACCAAAGCCTCGAATGCCACTCAAACCACCAACATCTGACCCAGCTGCCGGTGGAAGAGGAGGGCATACACATCCAGGCGGGATATTCGCGTTGTTGTAGGACCAGCTTGACGGAGAAGGGGCTGATGAGCGGCCCATGGCTCGTGCGATGATACTGGCGGGACTAGATGATGTGCCTTGGCTGGCATGGAGTAGGCCAAAGCGGAGGAAGACCTCTGAGCAGGTGATGATGATGGAGATGATGATTAGGATAATGATGATCCAGGTTTGGTCTGTTATGGGTTAGTTAGTATTTGGAGGGTTTAGAGCATGGTTGAACCTACGAGATGTGCGGTTATCGGCGATGGAGTCGGATAGAATTTCTGCGAGGTCTAGGAAGACGCGGCAGCGTTCGTTGAGGACTTGGATGCGGGGTTTGATTTCGAGGTATTCGCGTACGGCGATGTAGAGGGGGTAGAGGGTTGGTTCGCTTTCCCAGAAGAAGTTTGGGACGTCGAGCATGTTTGATGCTAGGTGGTTATTAGCATGTTAATCAAGTAGCTTGAGGGAGATAGATAAAACGTACAGAGATTAACCTCCACGCGGCTCTTGAATAGACGGCCTAGAATACGGAAGACTTCTTCGCGTTTCATGCCCAATTGACCTGTCATGGCAAGCCGCCGTGGAACATCCTTTGCGTCTGCCATTTGGCGGGCCATGACCTCTTCAAAGAAACAGAGCTTAGTACTCTGTGAGATGCCGTGGCTGATGGCGAGCTTGATCATGTGGTCGCCGCTGCGGAGAGTGATCATGTCGTTGAAGACGCGCGGGCGGGAGATCTCGGTCGAGTACTCGAAGTGGAATTCCTCGGTTTCGAAATCTTCCTCCTGGAGAGGCATCGTGGCTAGCGGGATGGGGGTGCCAGTCGCGGATGAGGTAGCGAATGCTAGATCTGCCAGCAGGTCCTTCTCTTGTCGTTCTGTGAAGTTCCAAAAGACTACCACGCCGTAGCTGAAGACGAACATCTCAGCCACGTTATAGAGAGTTCGGGCCGGGGCTTGAGGTTGCGATGTTAGCATTGGCGGAGAAGACCGTTCCCGCGATAAGGCATGACCATCATCATAACTGTGTCGACGGCGGCGAGGGGCTGGCTCAGACTGAGGTTCTTCATCAGGAGGAGACTTGGAGGAGCTATGCAGTCCACCATTATCACCCGATTCTTTTTGCCGGTCATCCTGGCCACGACTGTCTTCCTCGGGAATGCGGCCCAATAATCCCTGAGGATGCTCCTCCATGGAGCCATGTTCACCAGAGTCTTGTGGAGACGCTTCATGGTGATGCTCTTCCTCAGGGCGATTGCGGCCACCAACCGAGTGCTCCTCGTCCTCATACATGTAATCATCATGGTGATCACGCAGCTCGTTCCGCTCAATCTCTTCATCCAGTAGCGACTTTCCACCAGGGAATTTGACCACAGGACTACTCCGCAGACGATACCCCTCATGCCCAGGCAGAAGAGGCAAGTGGTAGGCAGTGTAGAGACAGTCATCATAAAGCTTCGTCCTTGCGCCATGCCGCTCCTTAACAAAGGACGCCACAGACCCCAACTTGTACGCCTGCGCTGTGCAATACGCCGTCACGCGCGCAAGCTTCTCCGTCCGCCGAGCCTTAGGCAAGCGCTCCGCATAGCTCTTCGCACGCTCAGGCCCAACACGCCGTCTGTGCAGGTTCTCTTCTTCGGCCAAGAGTGGTGCAGTATCATTATCGATACCAAAGTCGCCGCTGAGTCGCTTCTGCGCCAGCAATTGCTGCCGAACAACCTCCGGATCGACATTTCTCTCTTTGGCCAGCTGTTCAACAAGCTCTTCATCGACTACGTCCATGCCCACATCCTCATCACCAGCATCCGGCTCCCCAACAGCACCCGTATCAGGCAAAAGCACCAGCTTTTCGCTAACCTTAGTCGTCCGCGGGGGCAGACGAGGCTGCGCCGCAAGGCGCCCGATAGTACCCGTCGCATTTGAAGCCGCAGCAGAACTGCTACCACCCGCGCCGATTAGACCACCAGTGGCCGAGGCAAGGCGGCGGGATCTGGAAATGGGCGGCGGGTGCCGCTGCTGCATGGAGGGAATGTCGGAGGCATATTGAAGCACGTTATCGACGGTGATGAACCGGGTCGCGGGGGATCGACGGCGCCTGGACGTAGAGGCAGATTGTTGGTCGCGGGAGTCAGTGACCTACAGTTTCCGTACATCTGTTTCAGTAACCCGTGCATGAAGGTGGTAATTGCTTTTTGGGGGAGGCCGCTAATCTCACCAGGACGGTCGGACTTCGCTGACTGGTACCCCGTCCACGAGAAGGGGGAGTCATTGTCGCGCTCCTCGGACAAGGATAGCTTCAATTGCTCGAGGGATTGGACGGGGAAGTTCGTTGTGTTGGGAGACTCAGAGATGGAGGGAGATACGACCTACCCAAGTTCCCACCGGCACTAGACCTAATACATGTTAGTACGAAGGAAGGTCGGATGACGTAAACAAATGTATTGTTTCTGGTTTGTTTCGCGTAAAATTACGAGATCCCGTGACTCCGCCACATGTTTTTCCCCGCCAACCATAGGGCCAGGATTGGACCCATCAATCCACTAGCAGCAAGGAATGTTTGGTTGGCTGATCCGGGGTAAGGCGTAGATCAACTCTACGGATACGAGGAAGTTGTGAGTGGAAATTGCAGTGGAAACTGCATCATAGGGATATTTCATTGATGTTTTGGTAAAAAATGTGTGTGTACTGATGCTCGGAAATACAAGTGGGAATGCAAAGTCTATGCCACAAATCAGAGGTATGAAGGAATACACAAGAGGGGTTCAAGGGGGAATATGCATGAGATGGAAAATAAGGAAAATAGAAAATAGATATGTGGAGAATAAATGACCGTAAAAACTCCGAGCTGTCGATCTTGTAAATTGAGGATTCAGATTTCGCCATGTGAGTGAGCGCGACCAGAGGTCGTGCACCATGCAGAGGTATCGTTAGAAATCACGAGAAATGCCATCATTGAGTCTTGCGTGTTCGTTCCAGATCTCTTCTTTCATGCGTCCCAGCCGAGTATGCTGTCGCTGGAGTTTCTCCAGATCGGCTGATGATGGGCTGGGTTGGGCTTTGAGGGTCCTATGCAAGGAGCTGTACTTTGCATAATACTGCTTGAATGTCCGAGACTTTTCTCGCAGCTGCTGCCAGAGGAGCTCCTGGCTCAAGGGTGGAGATGCGCTGCCCGTGCTGCCTCCGCTCGAGGTGCTGATCGTCCGGCGTCGCTTGTGGTCGAGGTTGCCGGTCGTGCGTCCCATCGCTGCATGGGTCACATCCAGCCGCTCGGGTTCCGCCTTGCGCTTCAAGGGGTTCCCAGCGAACCCAGCCTTGGCGGGACCATTGGTCGAAACAGCAGGCTTTGAAGGTCTGGCAGCGGCTCCAGTCGTCGCTTTACTGGTACGAGAAAGTTGGGAGATGAGTGGAGAGGAGGACGAGCTGGAGGATTGGTTCTGACTATTGGAGCGGCTGCGACTGGTGGCGTCGGATGCATTGGCTGGAGGGGAAGACCCGAGAGGAGACGGTTTCTGAGGCGAGGTGGAGGTTCGAGGGGCGGATCGCTTGGAAGAGACTGAGGTAGTAGAGCGGGATTGGAAGGATTCGAGTTTGGGGGTCAATAACTCAGTTTTGGTAGATTTCGATGCAGGCGGAGCATTGTTGACCGCACGGGGCTTGGCCGGTGCCGGAGCTTTAACTGGAGCTTGAGCCGTCTTGGGAGGAGCCGTCTTTTCGTCCTGCGAACTCTGGGTGGGCGCAGGTGGAGACGAAGCAGCATCGATCATGCCATCATCATCATCTTCGTCGTCAGAGTCATGCACATACTCCGAAGACTTGAACTTGGTATCTGGCTTTGCTGGGGTCTTGGCAGCAGTCTTCTTCGTAACACGGCCAGTCAATGTAGTATTGTTGGCGTTCTTGGCCTTGGCTGGTGCTTTGGCGGGTGCTTTGCCAGCTCCCTTCCCCGCCTGAGATCTCTTGGTAGAAGGAGTCGATCGAGGAGCGGTTTCCGACTTCTTCGAATGGCCAGTGCGTCGGTCGGTCTCATTGCCCGTACTGTCATCGTCCTTGCCCGAGTCGTCGCCCCCATCTAACTGACCTCGTGCCGGAGCTGGCTTCTTCACAGGGCCATTGTTGAGGTTCAATCGAGACAGACACTTGCCCTTGCCCCGTTCCCCCTTGGGAAGAAGCATTTGCCATAGCTTATCGGTACGGGAGATCCGCATACGATCGAAAGCTGAAATGGCATTCTCAATTGCCTCTTGTCGGTCGTCCTGGGTTGGGTAGGGGAACGTCCACACATCGAGGTCCTTGTAGACCTTGTCCTTGAGGTTGAATTTCTCGCGGTTCAGGCGGTTCTCGGTTCCGTACTTCTGGGCAAGAACCGTGCAATCATCGATCGTGGAGCGCGTTTGTCGGGCCAGGAATTTGGAGGAGACAGCACGAACGGCGAGAAGGTGGATGAAGGGTGTTTTGAGAGCCTCGAGACGAGCGTTGTTTTTGGTCTGCGACAGCGGCGCAGAGGTTGGAATGGGAGCTGGAGACTTGGCGGCTCCCAAGGTTGGGCTCGAGGTCAGAGATCGGGAGGCAGCCGCGCGAAGCAGTCGGTCTTTTTCTAGCTCGGCCTTGCTCCTAGGGCCTCGGTTACCAGCAGGTCCACCGGCAGCCCGAAGAGCCTTCAATTCGTCCGGATGCTGAATCATGTGTGTCTTCTTGGATTCCTTGCCTCTTTCAAAGGCATTGAGACTCTCCTCCAGGTTGGCCAGGGCCTGATCAGTGGATGCAGTCGCCTCCTTGGCCTTTTCCACCTCCAGGCTGTGGCTCAGCACACCCGTAAAGTAGAGGTTCTGCTTGTCGTTGTCGGATGAGCTATGGTAGATCTCGGACCGGTGTGTTTCGGGGTAGGTGTGGAAGGGGCAAGAGTTGCCGGTGTAGTGAAGAGAAGGATGCTTCCCTAGCCGGACTCGAGCTGGTTGTTCATTCCGCAGGCTCTGAATCAGCTCATCGAGGGTGCTCTGAAGCAGGTTCAGCCGCATGATCTGAACCGGCCTGGAGGCAGAATCCCCGGACTGTTCTCCGGAATGGAGACGCAGCCCGGTCTCAGGGATGTCGAGGCCAGGCATCATGACAGGTTGTGGAAGGTGAGAGAGGAAAATTGGAAAGAGAGGGTTCGGAGGTGCGAGTAGGGTCGGATGGCAGCGTGAGAGCTGCAGGTCAGGCGGCCAACTGCACGGGGAAGTGAGGCGACACCATACGCCATAAGATCGAGGACGGTACAGGAGCCAGGAATGGCAAAGATATTGGAAATGAAAGACAAGTAAAGTTGACTGAGGTAGGAGGGTAAGGAAAGCGAGAGAGTGAGAGTGAGAACGAGAGTGAAAGTGTAGGAGAGGGAATGAGGAGAGGGCGACAGCAAGGCGAAGCGGAGAGTGGGGAGAGCTGGGTAAAATTACAGGGGATTCCCGATGCGTGGAAAAAAGGCCTTTTTTTCTTTTTTTCCCTTCCCTTTTTCCCTTTTTTTGGGATTTCCAGGTCTCTTTTGTTCTACGCGAATCAATCTAAACACTCCGTACATTTCTTACATTTCTTTTTCTGTAGGGCCGCGGCGATTCTCGGATTGGTCTCCATTCGGAAGCACGGTCCGCCCTGTCTCAGGTTTCTTTGACTCTTTGACGCCTATGTTTCGTTGGAATCATAATAGCGACAATAATAGAGGATAAGCCTATGGTCTACTGTCTACGGTCTATAGTCCCTGACTAGTAGGGTTATTTTTGTTTCTATCTGTTATGGGGAGTACTTTCTTTTGCCCGGATCTTACTTGGTACGGGTCGTACAATATTACAATCTTACCATCTTACCATATGTAGGTATTCCCATCTTACCATCTCACCATCTCACACCTTTCCCTTTCCTCCGAAGCTACAGTAGTCCGAGCAAGCTGTAATGCTGTACACCCCCAAGGTTGGCCGAACTAAGACCACAGGTCAACCTGGAGAAGAAAGAGTTGCACGGCTGTGAGAGAACCTGTCTGGAGCCGTGGACAAAAATGGGGCTTCCCGAGTCTAGAATCCACCCAGGGGAGGCGGAGACCGTGAGTGGTAAATCCACGGGTGTTGCCGGGAAACGTTTTGGGATTAGTTACCGGTCGCCTTACTACAGACCTTAGTTATCTGAGGAGTTAACTAACTAATCAGTTAAAGGTCGGGGAATAAATACTATGTACCAGTTCCAAGGCAGATCCTGACGCTGGTATGCACATACCACGGGGTTTCAAGCTGCGCAACCTCTACATATGACGGCCATCGGGAGCTAAGGAATGCTAGTACCCCTCGTTCATGCACGCAGGCACGGATCCAACAGGATGACGGAACAAGGTCGCCCGTGGTCGAAGTTTCCCGACGCTATGGTCTGGCTAATTCGATTTTGTGCGCCGGTGGTAGCTCTGGGGGCCCAGAATGTACTGTACGACCGGCGATGCTCCCTGATGTATGATCGTGTTACAGTACCCGGCTCTTATACTCGTGCCCAAATTGCACCTAATCCAAGTTGAAGTACACGTACGGAGTACAAAACGATTACATCGAAGTACCATACATAGTTAATTGTTCCCCGTTGCACGACCGAGCCCATGGCACTCCGGGCCTTTTAACAATGCATTTCCGCCTTTTTGAGTCGATCTGATCCACGCTATGTTTTCTCAATTTTCCTCATATCTATCCGGGTATTGATGTAGGAAGCGTAGCAACAAGAAGGCTCGGGGGAGGAGTGGAACTTGGATCCCCTTGCTGCTGAGCCCGAGTGGGCTCCGACTACTAGCCATAGCGTCGTGATAGTCTGAGACAGTCGATAACTAGTCTTGGCCTGCATTGTAAGACTTGCATCGACTCTGCACGTAATTCTTCAGTACCTACCGCCTCCGGCCCTACCCTACCTGTAGAATACTGTCGGTAACGTACCGGTGGAGCAACTTTGAGTCGGACTTGGCTTTATTCCCGTATCGTATACTCGCTGCGGAGACTCAATGAGTCAACAATACCACCGCAATAACATTCATAAATTCATTCTCAGTAACACTATGAAATCGCCCAACCAGCCAACCCACTAATTCTCACAAAAGCCCGCGACGCACCCGCCGCCTTAAGCTAGCCTCGATTCCCGCTGCCGAAGTCGTCGCAACAGCCTCCTTCGCAATCGCATCTACTCTCACGTAAACAACGAGTCCTGAACCTCACCACGCTAAAATCCATCACGTTAGCCGTGCAAGCCATCAAGTAAAGGCGGACCTGCAGGGTGACTACGGCAATCTGACTGAGCTCACCACTATAGTAAAAGAGGTGATCGAGCTAAGCGCGGTGGGGTGCAAGCTGGAAGATTTAGATATTATTACGGCTGAGCCACGATTGCTGTTGAGGCTGCGGAGGGGCGGGCGCTTCTGGAGGCTGGGATTTGTACGGTGTTTGTTTGGTGTATCTGGAAGAGGTGTGTCGAGTGAAGGAGCTGGGCGGGATGGTGAACGTGAAGATGAATTTGATGGAGGGGTTTTTGAGTGGATTAAACTCGATGGCTTGGTGTTGCATATGGTAGTGTTGGGCCTAAGCTGTGGAAGGCTGCGGTGAAGGCGTCTGAGGATTCTTATCTCGAAATCAAGTTGGAGAAATTTGCACCTATAAAATTCGTAAAAACAGAACATCAAATAATATCACGCTTCCCCGGACAACTTGATTGTTTAGCACAACGGCCCCCAACACACTTATTCCCATAACAGCAATTTTCATCCGCCAGACAGGGAAATCCATCCTCCTCACAATCAGGCCAGCGACTATCAATCGGCCGACATTTGCTTGCCGCGCAGTAGCCCGAGCAGCAGTTGCCGATCTGCTGGCCGAGATACGAACAGTCCTCTGGCCACAGTCAGAGATAAGCCTAATGGGACGCCGGGTAGATCACTATACTTACGGTACACTCCCAGGCACGTAGGCGTCGGAATACAGGTTGTGATTGTGGTAGCAGTGGGCGTTGTAAAGGTAGCTGTTGCGCAGAACTCGGTGCCAACACAGGCGTCTGCCTCGCCGCATCTAGCTGCTGTCGACGCTTAGTAGGGTCGATTAGTGGGAAGTAGGAGGACCTACAAGCCAGGGCAACGTTGGAGAAAAAGAGGGCGAGAGGTTTTGAGAAGTGCATTTCGATTTAGTCCTGAATTTCACCCTTTTCATAGATTGATCCGCAACTGCTACTCGCACCTCGCACCTATATATATACCCCTAACGACCATCCCTGGATATCACTTGATAGCCAGCGCGTAGACGGAACATATGATCAAATACAAGACCCCTATATAGCTGCATTTCCAGATATAGAGCTGCTAACCGAGCTACCTTTCGCGGGGTACGCCACCGTCCACACTGACACCGCAGCCCTCAACACGAGAACCTTACTAAACAGCCATGCAGGCAACGATCGAATCCAATTGGTATTAATAAGAGACATTTTCACAAAGCACGCTCAACTTTGGTCATGACTGCATAGCATGTAGGAGACTGAGACAGCCTTGTTGAATGCAGGACTTGGTTCGGACGACAGTCCTGACAAGAGTCTAATTTTAGTATTCGACCATGCAGAGCCTTTTGTCTTATCTTATTCCATAAGCAGAGCGCATCACTCATTTCAATTTCAAATCTTCTATTTCAAATCTTTTTCCTTCAGCATACAGAATCTCACAGCTGTGTCCAAAGTACCTTACCGGACCTAAACTAGCCCCATACAATATCCACCCAAGTTGCCAAAAGTTCCGCAACAACTCAGCCATATTCCCACCGCTACACACTAAATTGCAGATCATGAAAATCCCGCAAATATTGCAGTAGCGCTCGTACCGCCACGCCACAGACGTGGCTTAGACTGAGGCGCATTTGTCACCTCGGTCGAACTAACCAGGGATTACCATAAATAGTTAGGCCCCGATGTTAGTGTGTTTCATCGTTGTGTTTATGAATGGATTTTGCGGCTTGCTACTTTGCTGCCAAAGTGAGGACCCTGACCTGTCATTTTCTTGTTTGGTTCATTCATTGAGAGTACATATAGTCATTTTTATGATGCGTTTAAAGGGGCTAAGGGGAATTAGGGGAATTCCAAGATGGGTCCAGAATGACAAGCTAGTTCGGCCTGAAACGGATGTATGTACTGTCTGATCTAAGTAGTGATCGGTTGCGAAAGGTCTAGAATAGGTACTTGAGGAGCGGGACTATTTGAGATCCCCTAATGTAGGTGTCTTCCCGAATATCCTACTGTAACATGTCTCAGGGAATAGACAATATAATGAGCTGCAACACTATTATACACAGCTATCGTACATAATGGGATCGAAGTCGATCTTTACAAAGTGGTATTCGACGCGACAAAGAAAAAGACAGGCAAGACAAACAATGAGACCGGACCAGGCAAATGAAAGAAATAAAGTAGCAAAACAACAAAATAGCATATTAGGGTAAAAGATGTATATGAGACAGATGACCAAAGAAAGGGGATAAATGGAAAGAAAAAGAAACAGTATGCAACTCTCGAACGCAAGAGCAAAGTCCAAAATCCCAGATACCAACCAGACACCACAGGGGCCAAATATCCCAAGCGAAAATACCCCATTACCTATTCCCATATCCAGTACAAATGTTAGCCCAAAAGATCCCTGCTCCCGCGCTCTATCTATGCTGTTTCCTCGTCCGGTCGTGTCTCGGTGAAGCCATGTCATCCACAAGCAAAAAAACAAAGGAAAAGGTGGATAGTGAGGGATGACAACTCGATAAAAACAAAATGATGGACAGTCCCGACTCCGTGGAGGGTTCCCTCCGTATAGATACAAATTTGGTAGAGAGATGCGAAAAAGCAATGCAGCTCAGTAAGCAGAACGATGGAAAGCTATCTGTTTCCATGGGAATCAGGGAAGGATGCGACGAGAACAATGTTAACATAGGAAATGATAAGGTGATGGAAATGCCGTGAGAGCAATTCAGAATCTCGAATACCAGAGCACAGGTCATACGGGTGTAGACCAGGTGTGCTCGCCCATTCGAGGCTTGGTCTCGTAGTTGTCGGGCTCGGTGCTGCCAGGGCGGCGGAGAGTCGAGTTGGGGAAGTACATGTGAGGAGGCATCGAAGTCGGGTATGCTGGACCGCTCGGCTCGGGGTAAGTGAAGTCGTTGGCCGAGCCTGGGGAGGGCATGCTACCGTGAGACGGCGAGGCCCAACCGAGGCTGGTCATGTGCGGGCTCCCGCCGACACTGTTCGGCCGGTGGTCATTGTTGGCCGGAGGCTCGAGCGGCTGCGGGGGAGCATAGGGGTGAGACGTCATGGCAGGTCGCGCGTGAGGCGCGCTACCATAACTAGAGAGAGACGGAGAAGTCGCGGTCGGAGAAGCACGAGGACTGCCTTGTTGAAAGTCCCCTCGTACATGAGGGGGAATGGGACCGTTGCCCATGTAATAATCACCGGCCGAGCGATGCATGTTCAGTGGTGGGAGATCACCACCAGGCGATATGGATTGGCCAGGCGATGGCGCCGAATGAATAGACGCGTGGTCCGAAAACATCCCTTCGCCAGGGCCGCGACGTTCCTTGTTTTGACGCAGATTGGCTTCGGTCTCAGCAGCAGCTTCTTCGATGGTGCCGGTGTGATGGTTTTGATGACGGGTCAGAGTCGTCCGCCGCGTGAAGGTTTTTTGGCAGTTGGCGTACGGACACTTGTAGGGTCGCTTCCCGGAATGGATACGACGATGCCGAGCGAGTGAGGATGAGTCGCTAAAGGGCTATGGAGTAACTCATTAGCCCGAAGGCACAAACCTCGAGGTATTGGGGATACAAACCTTGCCGCATCGCTCACACATATGAGGCTTCTCACCCGTGTGCACTCGAGAGTGAACCGTCAGTGCGGAGCGTTGGATAAACTGCTTTCCACAGCCAGGCCAGTCACAGGCGTGCGGTCTGATTCCAGTGTGGATTCGCTCTACAGTCATATATGGTCAATACCAACAAGAAGAGCAGAGAAAAGAGGCACATACCATGTCGCGCGAGATCACTACGCCGAGCAAATCCCTTATTGCAAGTAGAGCAGTGGAAGGTCTTGGGTGGTGCATCAGCACTACTTCTCCCGCCGGCAACAGGCCCCGGCTGCATCTGAACATCGCCAGCATATCCGCCAGGGACGTAGGCCATGTTCCGTGGGGTGGCACCTTGTGCTTGAGCGTAATAGAAGGACTCTGCAAGCCCCGAGTCCATTCCGGGGGGAACAGCGTGAGATGGGTATGCACCGACAGAGTTGTCCGACGCACCCGGCTCGGGCTTCATATTGGGATTGTGGTGAAACTGGTTCTGCATATATTGGTGCTGTAATTGTGCTTCTGCGGCGACAGCTGCTGCGGCAGAGTTCTTTCGGTTCAGGATGGTCGTGAAGTCCATGACACGACCCAGCGATCAGCTGAGTGCCCGTGGTAGTGGACAGCGTCAGCAAGCGTCCCGTCCCGCGCGAACCGTTCAGAGGCCTGTTCTTTTCGTGTCCACGGTTTTCAGCGTTGATGCGCACGTCAAGTGGCGTGGTTCCTCGCGCAGACGCGTGTTTGCGGCCGTACGTTTCAGGTCGAGGCAAAAGTGTAGCTGCTATCTGCCGGGAAAAGCAAGCGCTGTCTTCAGATACAAATCCGACTCACGACCTTGTCGAAGCGTTCTGCGCTGGGGGCCGAACCGGACCGAAAGCGGTCGCTGGCGGTGTAGTTTTTCCTCAAGGACGCAAAAATAAGGTCCTGTCTCAGTCACGCTGCTTGTGAAGGCTGCTGCGAGAGCAGAAATAAGTTTTCAAGTATGGCGACCGGCTAGGCCGGAGAGTACGGCTTGCGATCGGGATGCTCGTCAGGGAGAGGGAGAAGGAAGGGCAGGATTCCTATCGCGAACGAGTCCAGTCAGCTCAAAATCACCCTGGAAGACGCGAATCCTCCAGTGCCGCTCAGTTGCCGCTCGGATATTGAAGCAGTCCGCAGTCTTTACGTCTCCGGTGCTCCACAGCCGTGGACCTTGCAGGAGGCCCCAGCGCAAGAACGGCTTCCAGAAAGACGGCAAAGGGCAAGCGAACATCAATACCTGACCTGACTTGACAGATGGGACGCAAGTCTCAAGGAGGCAAATATCGCTCACAAAGGGCACAGCTGGTTGGGCAGCCGCGCCACGCGGACACTGGGGAAATGGCGAAAATCGCAGTCAAAGTCGCGGATTGCAGACAAGCACGAACCTTTGCACGGCCAAGGATAAGGACAAAGGATACCGGGCGTCGGGGCGTTGGGTGTTCCAGGCAGGTACCAGGTCAAAGAAAGGACGGAGCGGGAGTTGAGGGAGAGAACGCGAAAACAAAGTCGAGTCCAAAGGTCAAAAGTCCGATGAAAGTCGAAAACCAGTGGGCAGCCGGAAGTCGCGCAGGAAGTAACGAGAATGTCGAGAATGCAGGGTGTGAGTGAAAGAGCAAAGTGAGAAAGGGGAGAAAATATGATTACGATCCTAGGATGTATTAGGTGACGATGACTTGGGTTATTTAGGTGTGGTAGGTGCCACTGCCATACATCATTATTTACATCTGGAGGAATCGATGCTTCGCTGTCTCCACTTGGTTACATTTAGTAGATTAGCTAGAAGTCCTGGCAGAAACTGGGATCTTTTTTTTTTTTTTTTTTTTTTTTTTTTCCTTCTTTGCCGTTTTTTAAGTATATT
>JGI24509J20081_1000408_pt1 | contig 16520 bp, 14 predicted proteins | sample LinPmetageLP29_FD_20081 | JGI IMG/M metagenome (IMG submission 20081) | reverse complement strand
CCCCCCCTACTAAAATCGGCCTAGTGTATCCGAATTAATCCCATTAATTTGATTTTTCTTACCGCCTTCCATACCGCCCCTACTATCCATCTCCATATCTCCATGTTTTTCTCTTCCATATACCCCATCACCCATTACAACCCATTGAATATGGCATCGCTGAACCTGGGATTTCTATTCCCACCTACTACTATTGATGGTATCGATGATAGGGCCAGTATAGGTGAGTTTTTAGCCCAATAACGTGTCATGGGAATCAGGATTGAGGCATAATCAATGGAGATATATGGAGATGTATGGAGATGGCTTAATTGCATAAAAAACGAGTGATTTAATGGGGTTCAAAGCTACAGTTTTACTATGGGAATCAGAATGCGAAAACTCTGCATATAAGAAAATAGACACCTTAAAGATCAGGGTCGATTATTGCGGCAGAAAAATTGATAGGAATTAATTCGGATACACTAGGCCGATTTTAGTAGGGGGGGGGTGTGATTAAATTAATCCCCTGAATAAAAATCTTTCTACATAGATCTATAAATATCTTTCGGAATATTTGTAACTTTTTTTTATTTATATTATATAGAGATCTATAAGATAGCTAAGCTTCTGCTCTATTTTAATCTTTATAAATAGAATCTTATGGTTAATTCTAAGATAATACTCTAGAAGTATATCTATTAGTTTCTAGCTAAATATTTCTAAATTATCTTAATATTATCTAGGTAGTTTTATCTTTAAGTCAATTCTTTTCTAATCGTAAAGCTTTATCGATATCTATCACAATATTCGGTATACTAATAATAATTATATATTAGTTATCCCGGCTTAACCTAATTAGGTAGGTCGCTATCGCCTAACCGTACTCGGTAGGTATATCTACTTTAACATAGATATTATCTATTTCCGTATCTTTTATCCTCTTTTATTTCGACCTATATTTACTTTATTTCTACCCTATATAGCTAAACCCTACGTTTTATTATCTTCTATAAGGCGTAAGGCCCCTATTTTCTGCTTTCTAATTCTCTACGTTTATACGTATAAATAAGCTCCCGAAAACTAGATAGAAAATCATTAATCTAATCACTTTTTATAGTATATTTATATCTATACTTTTCACTTTTTATATATCATATTTCTAGCTATATCATTAGCCAATCGGATAAGGGTCGGACCGATTATTTTATTATATAATCTTCATAAGGCCCGAAACCCTAAAAGTATCTTTTTTAAGTATCTTTATTAATTTTTTTATAGTCATTTTCGTAATTTATAACTTCTTTTTAGGGCTATTAAAAAGATTTAGTCGGTTCTAATACTAAATTTTCTTACTAGCTTATATATATTAAGATATCTTTTCTAGGTTATATTTACTCTGTTGACTATTTTTAGCTATAGTATTCCGAGAATTAGTTCTTTTTCTTATTTCGAATAATATGTATATATATCTTTAATTTTATATTAAGCTCTTAATATATAGGCTAAAATATGACTTAATTAATCTAGCCTATATTTAGGATTACTCTATTAAAGTTTCGTAGGAGAATAGATATATATAAAAGATTTAGAGATTTAATAGTAACTATAATATATTATTTTTTTACTATATCCCTAGTCTAGTTCGGCCTAGTTAACCTATTTTTTATATATATAGCTATTATTTCTAGGCTAAGAATTAAAATATTTAGCCAAGAGTTATTAACTAATTATAACTAGTTATAATATATTATTAGGATCTATTCTATTTCGCTGTCCTATTTGTTATTATAATTATTACTATTAGAATATACTTTATAATTATATAGGCGATAAGACTAAGTCGAAAATTCGCTAAAAATATTAAGAGTAGAGTTAATGTCTTGTAAATATCGGACTAAATATACTGTATACGTAACTTATATAATTTATTTTTTATTATATGATTGAGGGTACTAATAAGGATCTACTTCTTAGGCTTATTTAGCTAGGAGAAAATATATATATCCATAAATTATTATTCTAGTCGTTGATAGAACTTATAAAATTTCTTATTATCCTTCTAGTAGATAGATAGTATATAGTTTTTAGGCGGTAATTATCTAAAGGTTCGGATTACTATGTATAATGTATAGTATCTATATAGTTAATAATACTTATTATTATACTATTAGTTCGGTTCGTATATATATAGTTATATTTAGAGAAGCGTTATCGATTTATCGATAATAAATATATATTATTCTGTAAGTTTATCTCTAAAATAGCTTTACTATCGAGGAAGAGCTTATTATCTCTATTTATAATTTCTATACTAGCTACTTACTTAGCTTTCTACTATAAAATAGAGGGTTAGGGAGCCTTACTTTCGGCTATTAACTACGGCTTTCTTAGGCTTCTAGAGTTTCGGTAGGAGCTAGTATAGATAGGTCGATAGTAGCTACGTATATAAAGCCCTAATATTAGGCTTAGATTTAACCAGCAAGGTTATAAACTATATTTAATAAGCTTAAAGAAAGAAAAGGTATATATGGGGGGTTTCGGGAGAAAACTAAAGTACGTACGTGCTCTCGCTTGTGTTAGAATCTTATTATATAGGCTTAGTAGATCCTAAATACGATGGATCGCTAATGTCAGCAAGTCACGTTCTCGAACGTGACACTTCGCGGGCTCTAGCCCATTACAGGAGGAACGTCGGCCCAATCCTATATCCAGTTTGACTAGTAATGAAGATAAAAAACTAGCCAATAAAAAAGGGGAATAAATGATTAGGGAAGATGAAGATAAATCTTGATGATTTTTAGTATACTTACATGGGCCATATAGGCAGAAATAAGAAGATCAGAAATAGCCGAAATAACTGAACACCTCGGTACGGATATAGGGATACACCTATCAGATAGGATAAATGCGATCACGCCATGTCGGGCGTGTCGGTTGGGGGCAAGAATTAGAGATGGTAAAAATGAATGAAGATAATACAGGAATGATATGATCTATGTTGAACTAGATGGGCCTACCCAATGCCGGCTAGGCCATGATGACTGATGGTTGATTACACATCATATGCACCGATAACTAGTTAGTTAATATTCCAACAGCGTCTTTAATCAAAAGCCTACTACGCTATACCCTAAATAGCCTAGTTTAGGCCTAATTTAACCTATTTAAGAAGGCTTTATATAAGCGGGATCATAGGGTTATAATTCTAACGAAATAAAATATAATTACCGGGCGGAGGATAAGAAAAAGAAGCAGAAAAGGATACGTACGCATAGGCGCATCGAACATCCATTAGGCCTATTAGTTTCAGAAGCTCTAGAGCTATCTCGGCCTACTAAGCAGCCTAATAATACGGTTTAGCCTATTCTATTATACCCGTTTTAGCTGATTCAGCCCGCCGTAGAACAACTGCGAGGGCGTCAATTTACATATTCTTTACGCAATCAGGTAGGGCATCGGTCAAATGTATGTAATCGGAGATAGCTTAGTTGATTTATTAGTGTTTTAGTTGGTAAGAATAGGTGTGAACCGGAATGTAGGTGGTTAGGTGATCGGCCCGGTAGTGATTAAGCTAACTAGTTATTAGTATTGCCTAGTATCTACGGCTTATGGGTAACAATACAAGCGGAGTAAGCTCAGATGATCTTCGAAATTAAGTAAAGCATGATATATTATATATTAGACCGATGCACCTCTAAGTAGAAGCAAGCTCTCCTCCCCATACGCACCTCTGCTCTCCTATAGGGCCTCACTCCCGGAAGTATCTCCGTTTTATGTGCTGATTTTAAGAGCGGCAGATAATACCGCGGTGGGTGGCAATGCCATAATAACTGTATTTCTAATCTAATCAAACTGCTTCTTAGATAGACTCCCATCCCATCAATATTGGTTTGAGTACCATATCATCAAATATAGAATCCAAGCTTAGGCTGCTGCGACGCGAAGCCGCGTTATAGATTGGCGATTTTCGTCTAGTTCTCTCCGTGAGGAGCCCGCTTTCTCGAAATATGGCCGAACGGCCTAGTAAGGACCGTAGGAACTTACTTGTACTTTTATTCGAAGGCTCTTTGTATGAGATATGCCAAAGGTCTGTACACAGTCCTACAAAAGGCATGACGGTTTTGTATCGCTGGTCCCTGAGATAGGAGAGGTTATGAGACTGTAAGTCCTCAAATGATTGAGGCGCTATGTCTTCAAAACACGAGCGGGGACTCTGAGCCGTAAGGAAGTGTTCTGGATAATCTCGATCAAGTCGTAAATAGAGCCCAGCGGGCACACGGACACGAATCTTCCACCATGGGTCCTCTTGAGTAAGACCAGCACCCAGGTTAACCCACCTTGTCATGATGAGAGCTATTTTGGAGTCGAATTCAACGATTTCAATATGGCAATCTATGTTGCACATATGACAGATATGGGCGAAAGAGGCCATCTCTCCGTTTTTCAAGGACTTCACAGTAGGGGTGACAAACTCAAGAAGACGGAAGTGCATACATATTTCAAAGGGATCCCACCTCCAGTTGTTACTTTGATCAAAAAGCAACTGGTCCCGTGTTCTGGCGAGCAATATGTCCTGCATCCTAACATGAAGACCGAGTGGCTCAGGACATATTTGTGCTTCTCTTGAGAATAGCCATATCATATCCGGGTAGACTGATCTCACAGGGTAGTGGCAGACTTGTGTATAGGACAGAGAATCAGTACTGATCCCAGACTTTGGACCGTGGTAAAACCTCTTCATAGCAACCTTAACGTGGAGGAAAGAGAGAGCTGGTGAATGAATCGGTAAATAATGGGTTCTTAAAGTTGTCGGAGTCAAAAACCACTTATCCACACACGAGAGTCGGCAGGTTCTTTCATGAAGTAATCCACTGAGCCCAAAACTGTCAGATCCATCATACCGATGAAGGAGGTTGCAAATATCGCAAGCGAAGTATCCTGGAACGAGATGTTCCAATCGGGTTAAGACCGAGAGCTTATCGTCTTGTGTGAGAGGATGCAGCCGGTTTATACGTCTCAGAAGCAGCTTCAGATAGTCGATAATTGCAAAAGGAAAGGCAAATAAGATCAACAAGTGGAAGAAAGCCAGATATTGACAATAATAGCTCCGGAAGAAGTCCGGCGAGTGTAGTCATATAGAGGACCCCAGAGCAAGGCCTGGTCGCTTTGTGCGGGCGCGTGAGGTAAAATCTGACACGAGCTCGTAGAGATTTCATTGTGAAAATCCGCAGGTAGTGGTGTTTAAGTCTTTGAGAAAGCGGGAGATGAGGAAGAAAGAAAGTGTAGGAGACCAGGACGTTGGATATGCAGTAGGCTTATCAGCTACTAGTATGAATTAGGATGGGGCTTCTAGATTTGAATATTCATCCATGGGATACCTAGGTCAATATCGCCTAGCTATATACTAGGTAGTCTGATTCGTATTAACTCTTTTTGTGGCGGTCCCGACCTAGACCCAACTGGGTCAGTCAGAGTGTGGGGTGTCGAAATAGTTAGATCATCCCTGGAATCCCTGGATGTTCACATTTTATCCCCGAATGTCCGGGTTATAATGTCCTGATGCATTTGCCTTATGCCTACCTTATATTTATAATTCAGATAGAGCGCAGTAAATTCAATTCAAGAATATAAGTCTCCCATCTTCACTTAGACAGGATAAGATAGGTGGCGTGGTAGAAAAAAGGGACCCAATCACGACGTGTCGTAACTAATCACCTTACCCTCGGCTGACAGATCATCGACCTCCGGTCACATTTTCTTGAGGTCCCGCTCTTCAACTCCGCTCTCTTTTCTTCATATCCTTCTTATTTTCCTATTTACTCACCCAGATCATCCTGCGACGATCCAAAATGTCGTTCTCAAATCTCGTCTCCGATATCGCCTTCCGAGATTCCAACCCGGACGATCGCGGCTCACAGATTTCACACGCTCAATCTCGCACAGCTCGATCCTACACAAGTACTACAGCCACCAGCGTCAGCATCTCAGGGGATATTTCAAGCCAGCTCCATGCTGGTTACAGCCACCAATTGAGCCGGTCATGGCAGGCAGAGAGGCAACTGACCAAGGTCCGTACGCTCCGGTCACAGTGACACTGGCCGCGAAGCCTTCGCTCACCTATGTATGTATAGGACATGCTCATCTACCCTCTCTTTATTACCGACAATCCCGATGAAGAGACCCCCATCCCGTCATTGCCCAACCAATACCGTCGGGGTGTCAACCGCCTCGTCCCATTCCTGACACCACTCGTTCGGAAAGGGTTGCGCTCGGTGATGCTGTTCGGCGTGCCGCTCCAACCGTCGGCAAAGGATGCGCTTGGAACCGCTGCAGATGACCCGTCCGGCCCCGTCATTCAAGCAATTCGGCTCCTCCGCAGTCGCTTCCCCCAGCTCTATATCACGACGGATGTCTGCCTTTGCGAATACACATCACACGGGCACTGCGGAATCTTGACCGAAGATGGAACTTTGGACAATGCGCAATCCGTTGATCGTATTTCTGATGTGGCCCTGGCATACGCCGTTGCCGGTGCCCACTGTGTTGCACCATCGGACATGAACGACGGAAGAGTGCGAGGCATTAAGCTCAAATTGATTGAAGCCGGCCTGGCACATCGAGTACTTCTGATGTCGTACAGCGCCAAGTTTAGCGGGTGCCTGTACGGACCGTTTCGTGACGCGGCCGGCTCGTGCCCCTCATTTGGAGACCGTCGCTGCTACCAGCTGCCGCCCGGTGGTCGTGGTCTTGCCCGTCGCGCGATCAAGCGGGATGTGAATGAGGGCGCTGATATCATCATGGTCAAGCCTGCGAGCAGTTATCTAGACATCATCCGGGATGCCAAGGATCTGGCCCAGGATCTTCCCGTGGCTGCGTACCAGGTCAGCGGTGAGTTTGCTATGATCCATGCGGCCGCAAAGGCGGGCGTGTTTGACCTGAAAGCCATGGCCTTTGAAAGCACCGAGGGTATTCTCCGGGCAGGGGCTGGAATCGTGGTCAGTTACTTTGTTCCAGAATTCTTAGAGTGGCTGAAGTGACAGCCTTTCGGTGTATAATTCTGGGATCTGGAGATGATTGACGACGCATTGGAGAAAGCCATGTACTCGACATAAACTACCTTTCATTTATTCCAAAGATACCCCTTATCACGAGGCGTCTTTCTTTCTATGTCTGGCTATAGAAAAGTCCAAAACGCAGATACCCCAATTCATCAGATCAACGTTGTCTTCAATCGTTTGAACATTATGTACTGCACAAAATAAGTAAAAGAAACACATATCGCCTAGCAGTGCAAGAAAAATAACACATGACAAGTAACTTTCCCTTAAAACGCCATAGGAACATATAGAAAGGCAATCAGCGTTATAGCGTGAGAAACAGGCAGGAAGCAGATGAAAAATGATATTATCTCCTTATCAGTCAATTCAACTCCGACACCGGAAACGGATGGCAACCGTCAGAGCTTTCAAGATTTCTCTTAATAGCTAGATCGGTTTCTCGTGAGCTGGTAAGGCGCCACGTCGCGCTTCACCATATCGCCGGCTTCAATAACGGCGCCTCGCCCGATACGCACCCCCGGAAAAATCGTTGACCCAGCGCCGATATAGCAGTCCTGCTCAATGATGATCGGCTTCGCTTGATAAAGGGTCTGCGGGCCCCGACGGTGCTGCAGATTCTCGGAGGCACATGCAGTGAGCAAGGTCACGTTGGGACCGATCCAGGTATTGGAGCCGATTTGGATGGCACCGTCGTCGACAAACAAACAATTCTCCGACACCATGACATCCGCCTCGAGATTGATATTCCATCCGTAGTGGCATCTAAAGGGAGACTCAACCACCGTTCCTTGCCCGATAGAGCCGACAAGACGAGGCGCAGAGGGGTTGGGTGGAGAGTTAACTGAACTTGATGGGGGAACAAGGACTTCCTTGAGCAGGCGATTCTGCTCTTTCGAGCTGAGTCCGTGGATTGGATTGCATGCATTATTGAATCTTGACAAAGCACACTTGCATCGATCCCTCTCCTCCACCAGCTGAATGTCAAACGGCCGGTAGAATTCGCCCCGGGTCATTTTTCCTTTCTCGGTGTCATCCGCAGGGGCGCCGGTGCGGTTGGAAAGTGGATTATCTATACCTAAGGCCATCCTCGCCTGGGCCTGTGGGCTGTTCGTATCAATCGTCACTGATGGAAGTGGCCGATGCTCAACCCCCGCCTGAAACATGGGCATGCTGGGTCTTGAATGGGATCCATGAGAGAGTTCACGAATGGGTGGAACTACCGAATACTCGGGTTTTGGAGGACCGTCCCTTGGAAGCTCATGAATCGGAGGAATCTCTCGGTAATCGGGTTTCGCGACGGGTTCGGATAGATACGAATGATGACCGGACCCCGGTCCGGGCCATGCGCGCTTCGCCCATGATGCATGACTGGGTGCTGTACCAGTAGGGCTGGTGTTATACTGCTGGCCGGGCCGATCACTTTCATCTAGCACGATCGGTTTCATCTTCCGCGACTCAACGTGATCTGCCACAGCGGGCTGTCGTTCATGAGGTGGAGCCGTTTCTGGTAAATACTGGCCACCGAGATCGGGATATCCTTCTTTCGACTGCAAGGGGACGGGCGCCTTGGAGCTGTAGGGTTTCTGCCAAGAAGTCCGCGTAGAGTAACCTTCGCAGAGAAAACCCCCCCGGGTGCAGTTGTTACCTGAAGGACAGCAATTAGCTCTCTGTCCTTCCACCCACATTGGAATTGGTGAAACCGAAAATCTGTCATGACGGGAAAAAGACTTACAGGCAGGATGCTGCTCGTCGCATTTCTTCTTGCGGCGGCGACAAGTCATACAGCCTGTCTTGGTCCTATTGCTGAAGACGCGTTTCCTCTTCGGCGCTACCTGAACCGCCGACCGCTCCGGAAATGCGGAGGATGGCGCAGGCTGGACGTTGGCAGACTGTGCGGGACGACTCAGGGACCGTAGATCCTGACCCTGACCCTGTGCCTCACGCCGTAACACATCCGCTAATTGTGCATCCGAGGGATCGATCTGCTGTGCTCTTTGAGCCTGGTTGATGAGGCGCGACTCGTAATCGGACCAGGGCCCACTCGAAGGCGGCTGAGATGGCTCATTCGTATCGGATCGACCGGAGGCGATCGCCGCGCTGGCCGCCTCGACCTCCGAGGCCGATGACGAACGGGCACCATTGGAGGCGGATGGAGCCTCTCCCGGACGCGATATAGAGCCTCGCCCGTAGCCGTCTGCATCCTGGAGATCCGGCTCTCCGGATCCTGAACGCTTGCGCTTGTGAGCGTGAGCGGTTGGCGATGACCTCCGCGACTGACTTGTGTTCTCCCGGGGGAATGCATCCTGATTCTCATTCGCACCTGACGGAGCGTCTCGGCCCCCGCTATTTGTCGTGCCAGGGGTGGGATTTGCCCCCGCAGCCGAGGCTGTCGAGTCTCTGCCATTCACCGCGGTAAATCGAGATGGGCTGTGTTCCGTGCCCGTCTCGGTACCGGGATCGCGATTGCTCATCACGGGTGCAGTCGCGACGGCCGTCATGATCTAGTCCCACACGAGAACAAAACAGAGGAGGAAGGGGGAAGAACGAAACAAAATGAAAATGAAAATGAAAAATAAAAATTGAAAAGCCCACGCGCCGAGGAAGATGCCGGCGATTATCTTCAAGAACAGCTTACAGGGTCCAATTCGGGAAACCCACGCGGCAACTCCAAGATATGCTGGCAGCTGCGCATACGACACCCACGGGGAGTCGCCGATTCTCAATTGAGACAAACGGCCCGTATCTCGTTTCCTAGAACTCTGATTTGTCTCTTTCTTGATGAGAGGGGGAGAGGAAGGCCTAGGCAAGATCCCAGAATAAAGATCGCGGCAACCTCGTCTGGGTGGGGCGTCAACGTAGACGGGCACGGGATGGTTTCAGCGCCTCAATGATCAACACTACCCGGGCATCCAACACCCGTAAGGAGAGGGGACCGGGGAGGGAAGAGTAATAGAAAGTAATCAGATCAGACTAGGGTAGTAGGGCAAGAGTAGAAATATCAAGGAAGAGTGGGGGGTGGGGGGAAGTGTTGGGTTCGATTGAGGAATAGCGTTATTTTATTTAATGCTAGTGTAGTTGAGGAAGGGAAATGGAAAGGGAAAAGAGAAAAGAGAGAAGAGAAAAAAGGACGAAAGAGCAAAGAAGGGAGGAAGGGGGAGGGGGAGGGAAAGGATTGAAAGAGAAAGAGGGAAACGGGGGAATAGAAAGAATAGAAGAATATAGGGAAAAAGTATGCTCCCCCCTCCCCTCCCCAAACACCTATTAACCCAATAGCCCCCATCCCATCAAATCAAGTGTCCCCGTCCTTCTGTCCCCCGGCACTCTTAGCACTTCTTAGCACCTTTGGCGGGACAATAGGGAAAGGGAGAAGAGGAGTTGGCGCGCGATCGGCAAGGACGGCGTCACGACGACCGCCAATCGGAAGAGCAAAGCGCCGTATCCAGGTGAGGCGTGCGCGGGTCTGAGACACCAGTCATTTCCCAGGCGACCGGAGCGACGATGGCGCGCGTTCCCAGGCGCCCCGTGTGTCTGTGGGGCACGGTGTGAATGTCAGCCTGTCGTAGGCGTTCGCCAATTGGCGCCGGGCGGGTTGGGCGTTTATGCCTCGCTTCCACCCTTCCCGCGCGCGTTGGTGCTGTGCGCTGTACGCTGTACGCCGTGCGCTGTGACCTCCCCCTTTGAGTGCTAATGTAGGTGATGGGGAAGGTCGCCTTGACCCCCGACCAATCACTTATATCTTAGTTACACTGATCTCGAAGGCTACGTCTAGAGAAATATAAACCGGTATAAGACCTTTACTATCGTATATGTACTCCTATGATGTAGGTTGTTGACAAGCGCGGATGACTAAGATCTCCGTGGCCTCAAAGCTCCTCTCGAGCTCCTCTCACCGCCAGTGTGATCTTTCAAAACCTTTCGTTTTTCCAAACCCACTCAAATCCCTGCAAGTCTTCTCCCCCTCTGTTCGAGCTCCTGGTGGACTCCGGTGCTATTTTCTGAGTGACCAGACATTCCACTGTCTGAGGTGCTTACCCAACCCCTCAGGATCTCTTTGCTACCCCACCAGAACCTCCTCTTCACTTTAACCTTCCCCCCTCCTTCCATCGAACAACATCCCCCACCCCACTAAACCTCAAGTGACGTTGGCAGTCCTGCCAATTTCCCTTTCAGTTCCCCTCTGTCGATCCTTAAGATTTTCGGACTTCTGTCTCGTGACGGCCTTTCAGTGAACAAACCCCGGCGAGATCGCCAATCTCTGCGGCGGCATGTCTGTTTCTGTACAAGAGCTGGACAACACGGTTCAAGCCTTCTTTGAAGGCAAAGGCGACGTGGTACGTGCTTTCCTCTGCCTCGGCTCTCGATCCTGAGCCGATGACTTAGATGGATTGGGTCGCTAACCACGCGCAGCAAAAACAAGCCCAACAGACCCTGACAGAAGTAAGCTCGCCGCTCTCGCGCGACACGACCACTGCTCACTCTTTTGGTCATTTAGTTCAAGCAAAACCCCGATGCCTGGGTTACCGTGGGAAACATCCTCCAGGAGGCATCGTACCCTCAAACGAAATGTGGGCTTTGGAACTCTTCCCTTTGCGCTTTGCCCCCCATCCGAAGGCGACCGACTGACCGCATGTAGACATTGCCCTCCAGGTTCTCGACGATGTGATCATGACTCGGTGGAAGGTTCTGCCAAGAGAACAATGCCAAGGTAATTCAGAGTTCTCCCGACATGGACGTGCTGGGGACATGCGCTGATGTTGTGCAATCTTCATCCACAGGCATCCGGAACTTCATCGTCAATTTCATCATTGAAAACTCCAGCTCCGAGGAGAAGCTCCGCAGCGAACGCGCATTCTTGAACAAGCTGAATTTGGTCTTGGTCTCGATCCTGAAACAGGAGTGGCCACACAACTGGCCCACCTTTATCAATGAGATTATCTCCTCCTGCCATGCCAGTCTCTCGATCTGTGAGAACAACATGGCCATTCTGCGCCTGTTGTCCGAGGAGGTCTTTGATTTTTCTCAGGACCAGATGACCTCGGTCAAGGCACGGAACCTCAAGACCTCCATGACCCAAGAATTCTCGGCGATCTTCCAACTCTGCTCCGAAGTTCTCACCACCGCCAACCAGCCGACTTTGGTGAAAGCGACTCTCGAAACGCTCCTTCGCTTTCTGAATTGGATCCCGTTGGGCTACATCTTCGAGACGCCCATCATCAACACGCTCCTGACCCGATTCCTGGACGTCCCCGACTTCCGTAATGTCACGCTCAAGTGTCTCACGGAGATCGGCGGCTTGCAGATTGGCGCTCCTTACAACTACGACGAGAGACTGGTGCACATGTTCACCGAGACTCTGACAAGGGTTGCGAATGTCATCCCCTTGTCCATGGACTTGAAGGAGACGTTTGCGCGGAGCAACGGAAGAGATCAGGAGTTTGTCTCCAACCTGGCCCTCTTCTTATCGAGCTTTTTCAGCGCACACTTGGATGTACGTGTACCAGTGGACTTACCATTCTCCTCCCCAGAAAAGGGCGAGCCTGCCACCTTTTCTGCATGGCGCTAACTTGTTCTCCTTTTCCTAGCTTATTGAGAAGTTGCCGAACCAAGATTACCTCACGCACGCCCATTTCTACCTGATCCGCATCAGCCAAATCGACGACCGGGAAGTGTTCAAGATCTGTTTGGATTACTGGACTCGATTGGTGCAGGAGCTTTACGAAGAAATGCAACAACTCCCCATCACCGACATCAACCCGCTCGTGACAATGGGTGTCAGTGGGTTGTCCAATGGTGGCGCGCCTCACCCCAGTACCCTCGCAAATTACCCCCTTCGCAAGCACAAATACGAGACTGTGCTCTCGAACCTGCGTACCGTCATGATCGAGAAAATGGTCCGTCCGGAGGAGGTTCTGATCGTCGAGAACGACGAGGGCGAAATTGTCCGTGAATTCGTCAAGGAAAGTGACACAATCCAGCTTTACAAAACGATCCGCGAGTGTTTGGTCTATCTCACGCACCTGGATGTGGTGGACACCGAGACTATCATGATTGACAAGCTGGCAAAGCAAGTCGATGGTTCTGAATGGTCCTGGGTGAACTGCAACACTCTATGCTGGGCAATTGGTTCCATTTCTGGTGCTATGAACGAAGAAACTGAAAAGCGCTTCCTGGTGACGGTGATCAAAGACCTTCTCGGCTTGACGGAGCAGAAGCGTGGAAAGGACAACAAAGCCGTCGTGGCCAGTAATATCATGTACATTGTGGGCCAATATCCTCGGTTCTTGAAGGCCCACTGGAAGTTCCTGAAGACTGTGGTCAACAAGCTTTTCGAGTTCATGCATGAAACACATGAAGGTCCGTCACTCATGCAACAGGCCATTCGATGTTGACTCTTGACTAACCCGCTGTGTAGGTGTCCAAGACATGGCCTGCGATACCTTCATTAAGATCGCTAACAAGTGCCGACGGCACTTCGTGGCCCTTCAACTCGGCGAAAATGAACCGTTCATCGAGGAAATTGTGCGCAACATGCGGAAGATCACCATGGATTTGTCGCCACAGCAGATTCACACGTTCTACGAAGCTTGCGGTTACATGATCTCTGCTCAGGGCCAAAAGACGCTTCAGGATCGGTTGATCGACAACCTGATGGCTCTGCCCAATTCGGCCTGGGATCAGATTATTGCGGAAGCCAACCAAAATGCCGCGATCCTTCAGGATGGTAACACGATTAAGATCATCGGAAACATTATGAAGACAAACGTCGCGGCGTGCTCTTCCATTGGAACCTACTTCTACTCCCAGATCGGGCGCATTTACCACGACATGCTGAACATGTATCGTGCTGCTAGCCAGCTTATCAACGATGCCGTGGCTAGTGACGGTAAGCTCATCGGACTCCTTTTGCAACATCTGTTTCAAACCAGTGCTGACATGGTCCAGGGAGCGTCGCCCCCAAAACCCCGAAAGTCCGGGGACTTCGCACCATTAAGAAGGAGATTTTGAAACTCATTGATACCTACGTGGAGAAGTCGGACGATCTTGAAATGGTCAATGCCAACATGGTCCCACCACTCCTTGAGGCCGTTTTGATCGACTACCACCGTAACGTGCCAGATGCACGCGAAGCCGAAGTTTTGAACGTCGTGACGACGATTATCCACAAGCTCCATGTTTGTTACCTCACCCTAGTTGCATTGACCTATTCGCCCCTTTTGCGAAAGCTGACATCTGTCTTTACCGCTATAGGCTCTGATGGAGGATAAGATCCCCGCTATCATGGACAGTATTTTCAGCTGTACCTTGGAAATGATCAATAAGGATTTCCACGAGTATCCCGAACATCGCGTTCAGTTCTTCAAGCTCCTCCAGGCCATCAACTTGTATTGCTTCCAAGCGCTGTTGAATCTCGATGCCACGCAGTTCAAGTTTGTCATTGATTCTTGCATGTGGGCATCGAAGCATGATAACCGCGAGGTGGAGAATACCGGTCTCACCATGTGCCTGGAGCTGATGAACAACATGGCCGAGACTGACATAAACACCTCGAGTATCTTCTTCCGCCAATTTTACATTCCGATCCTTCAGGATGTCTTCTTCGTACTGACCGACAGTGATCACAAGGCTGGTACGTATATATCCTATCTGCAAGACTTTCTCACTGCGCCATTACTTACATTTCCCTTTTTTAGGCTTCAAATCCCAAGCCATGCTCCTGTCTCGCATGTTCTACTTCATCGAAGCCGGCAAGATTCAGGAGCCTATCTATACCCCCGACCAGGCCCCAGCCGGACCGTCCAACAAGGAATTCCTGCAGGAGTACATTGCGAACCTGCTGCGCAATGCGTTCAAGAACCTGCAAGAGTGAGTCACGGCGCTTCTCTACTCGACAGTGGGAGACCTGGAGACCTTGAAATCATGCTAACTCATATCACAGTGTGCAAATCAAGCAATTTGTGCTTGGGTTGTTTGCCTATACCGATGACTTGAACAAGTTCAAGACTCATTTGCGTGATTTCTTGATCTCCCTGAAAGAGTTCTCTGATGACAATGCAGAGCTCTATGCAGAGGAAAGAGAGCAGGCTGTGCGTGATGCCCAAGCTGCCGAACGAACCAGAGCCATGAAGGTCGGAGGCTTGTTGAAGCCATCGGAGATGGACCAAGAAGACGAGCTATGACTGGATAGGGAATTACGCACTGAATTCCCCCCGCCTGCATCGGCTGGCCTTTCTGGATATGTAGGGGGAAAGAAATCGACAATGAATGACGCCCTTGACGGCTGGTCTCTCTACGAGGTCTGAATTCCTAAGGACAACAGAGGGGGCACCTTTTAGAGGAGCATACAACATAGAACTCGCTGAAGCCTTGCGGCTGGCAAGATCACGTTTACCCCTCTCATTCTCACTCTACACCATCATATTCCCTGATGGTTCTGTTTGATAATTTTTTTTTTCGAGGTAGCTTTCAAAATTCATTCATGAGAGTACATTGTGCTGGGGTTTTCCGGGTGGAAGGAAGTTGCATTAAACTTAGGCGGGTTAGTAAGGCGGTGAAAAAGGGCGGCCTTATCAGTTTGCATCATATTCTCGATTATTTTTTATCGAAGTCCTTGCACTTGCACTTGTCCTTCCCTGACCTCTTGATCCATACTGCCCAACTTACTTCCTTTAAACTGTGTTTGTCATAATTAGTAACTGCTGTCATGTCCCGAACACGCCAACCGGGAACAAATCCTCAGGTAGAGACTGCCACAGAACCACGCGATTCATCCACCGTTCAGCTCACAGGGACCCTCCGATTGAGGGGAGCTGAGACTTCGGAGGTGAGCGATCTCTCCTCGGCCCGTCGCATCAGATGGAGTGAAGACGTTGTGGACAATGAAGGAATGGGGAAGAAGAGCTCCAAAGGTATACTTACCCCTCGCCACCGAACAGCGCGGGCTCTGACCAGACTCAGTGTGCTGCATCTACCATAAAGCTCGTCCCGTGGACGAAAGCAGCTCTGAATCCGAATCTTCCGACTCCAACTCGTCGGATTCCGAAAGTGACAACGAAATCGATCGGCGGAGACTCCGAGCGAACCACTCCCACCACTCTCACCCTCGGGGCCGGAAACCAACTGATGGGGAATCATCAGAGCAGTCACCAGAGCAAGATCAAGGAGCTTGCTGCGAGCACAAGCATACAAAACAGAAATGGCGGAAGCCAAGTCCAAATGCGTACGAGAAGATGCCCAAGTTCTCTAAGAATACACGAGGCACATGATCCTGGCAAGTGATTCAATATGAACTGTGGCGAGAGCTTCATTTTCACGCTTGAAACGAACTTGTATGCAGTATCTGCAATAGGCCTCTTCGAGAGGGTCTGTCTCTTGGCCTCCCGATCACCCTTGAAAACCGCCGGACTTACATACACAATCTCAGATCGTTTCGAGCGACCTATGATTCCATGAAATATGACATATGCCCCCCCCCCCCCCCCC
>JGI24509J20081_1000407_pt1 | contig 16618 bp, 12 predicted proteins | sample LinPmetageLP29_FD_20081 | JGI IMG/M metagenome (IMG submission 20081) | reverse complement strand
GGTTTCGGAGAGAAGAGGTTTCGGAGAGAAGAGGTTTCGGAGAGAAGAGGTTTCGGAGAGAAGAGGTTTCGGAGAGAAGAGGTTTCGGAGAGAAGAGGTTTTGGAGAGAAGTATGCTTATTTAGGGATGATCATGAGGAAGGCTAACTAGTCTATAGGAATTCCGTTGTACTGAGGCTATGATCGGTCTGCTGCGAATATCGGGTTGCATATCAACACTACGAGTCAGCCTGCCCTAAGAGATGCACAACTGATCTTTACTCGGCTCGGCTACGATGGTGCTGTTCCTGTTGTTGAGTTCCTGTTGTTGAGTTCCTGTTGTTGAATTTCTGTTGCTGTGTTTCCTGTTGCTGAGTTTCCTGTTGCTGAGTTTCCTGTTGCTGAGTTTCCTGTGGTGGTGTTAATGTTTGTACTGTGGTGACCTTCCTTTTCATCTACGGTCAGCCATAGCTGGATTTTGGAACGGTGGTGTTGAGTGTTGGAAAGGTGGTGTTGAGAGATTGTGGCGACCTTCATCTTCATCTACGGTCAGCCACGGCTGGATTTCCGAATGGTGGTGTCAAGAGATTGTGGCGGGCCTCCCATCTACGGTCAGCCACGGCTGGATTTCCGAAGGGTGATGTTGAGTGTTGTTGAGTTGCCTATGGTGGTGCTAAGTGATTGTAACGGCAGGCCTTCTACTGTCGTCGTGAGTGGACTTTCCTGTGGTGGTGCTAATGTTTGTACTGGGGTGGACCTTCATCTATGGTTGCTTGGTGATGAGAATGGGTGTTCGGGTGTGGTAAGTGCAAAATCCGATCTTAATGATGGCTCTTGCGAATACCGATACTAACCCTGCCTACAGAATGGCATGTGAAAATAGCAGGATGCTAACTATGTAGGTCGATTTTCAAGTGACGCGACTGCTGGTGACTCGCGGTGATGGTTTCTACAATCCTCTCGACTTCTCTTCAGCTTTTGCTTACTTTTCGGCTTCTCTTCGGCTTCTCTTCGGCTTCTCTTCGGCTTCTCTTCGGCTTCTCTTCGGCTTCTCTTCGGCTTCTCTTCGGATTCTCTTCGGATTCTCTGGCTTCTCTGGCTTCTCTGGCTTCTCTGGCTTCTCTGGCTTCTCTGGCTTCTCTGGCATGTCTTCAGCTTCGAACGGGATATCATCAACATACGGCATCGATACCACCCGGCACCGGCAAGGGCACACTCGCGTTGCAATCGACGAAGCCCACTATATCAGTGAAAGGGCCATGACTTTCGTCCAGCATATCAAGAACTGGGCTGGTTCAAGAAGAACCTAATTGATCTACCTGATCCTATAACCGCCCTCACAACCCTCGCAACCACTGCTACGCCCCGAGTACGCTCGGATCTCATCAACTCGCGGCCTTGATACCACCCGGCTCACAGTCCACCGGCAATGGCAACTTACTCGCGTTGTCAAGAGCGAAGACGTGGAGGGAATGCGGAAGTTCTTCAAGCAATTCTCATTCCCTGGTATCGGTAGCCATGCAACTCCTGCAACCCCGGGTAGCATCCAAGAGGGTGGCGAGCTAGGACACTGCATTTCGCATGCCTTTGGAACCGTTTTCGATAACCCGAATCTCATTACGTTGACCATAGTTGGTTCGGTTGGATGCACCTTTGAGTCAGGATGATGGTCGCGATGGATATGAACCGAAGATTGATTTCAAAAAGCCTGTCGACGAACATCCTCCCAAACTGCTATGTCTGGGAGCCACCGCGGACCAGGTCCAGTTTTTCAAGTACGACAGGGATAGCCAAGGGAACAGCCTTTCAACCGGAAGATACATCAGCATCACTGGATATTTCAAGATTGGTATGTACACAATCGTTTATTTTCTCTTGTATAGATGTGACTAACACTGTTAATAGCCTATGGTAAATGTCGACAGTTTCGTGCGGCCTGTCTACCTTCCTCTTGATGTCTGCGAATTCCCGCTAGACAGCGTTTCATGGGTGAATTAGCGTTGCTCCAACGCTAGAACATCATTGCGTTCAGCTGCCGCAAGCCACCTGCAAACTATCAGTCCATCACATAGGGCGGTCTGAAAATCATGGGAATAGACGCCAATCAGACTGGCCCGAGACAGGTATAGGACTCGCAGTCTGCAGATGAGGCCTTCTCTCAGCACCAACAGCCTTTGTGCGATACATATGCCCACATGTGTGCCCGAGTACACTCGGATATCATCAACATGATAAGCCTTGATATCCACCCGGCTCAGACTCTTCAATGCCCTCTCCACCCGTCCCAACATCCACTATGAGGTGTGATGAACGCATCGACGGAGATGGCAATAGCCCCGAATATCGCTAACTTGATTGTCCCGGTGCCAATCTCCTTTTCATTGACCCGACCGGCCCACCACTAAATCTACCTCCCTCCGGATGGCATCACTTTTCTATAGGTCATGGACCACTGTCTCCGCAGTATCAACTACGTGAACGTCGTCGTCGCCGACAAGCAAGAGCAGATACAATTCCTCGGCATAGACTCACTGCACCAAGGGTCTCGGAATCTGGGACTGGGCTAGCAACGACCAAGGCCAGGATCCAGATGTTGTCATGGCATCTTGCGGTGATATCTCGACCCACGAGGCCTTGGCAGCCAAATTGCTTTTTACCCAGTACGTCGGTGGGTTTAAGGAAGATGCTGGAATTGCAAACATTGACAGGATGCTGGACAAACTTTCACTAAAGTCGAAGCTTGAATGACCCAGCAAGGAGCTTTAGAGGCCAATCCGGAACTCGTCCCCACCCGATCTTCTGATGCAACCTTCCAGCTCTCACCTATTCGACATAATTCCCCCGCAACACTCACCCGCCGACTAATCACCTCGCCCTCCAGCAGTCCGTCACTTTAGATAGACCTACTAGATAGTGTGCAGAGAAAATTGAATGTTAATACAGAATTGCATACAAAACATTGCTCCTTAGCATTCTTCTCGCCCGGCGGCTCTCCGTACTGTTGTTTCTGGTACGTTGAGTGGAGTTATTCGGTGCCTGAAAGCTAATGTAAGAGCTTGGATGTGATAAGAAACCAGATCCGGAGTACCGGGTCCGAATCTCAAATCTTAGGAACGCCGATCTAGATAGTACGCGGGCTCTACTATGATGTAGTTGTCATCACTAAGGTGATGTCATCATGATTACCTTCCCTCCTGCCCCTCTTAGGTAGCGTTTAGCTTAGTCGAATGGACCACCTTTACACATTCCACCAGCGTAGTGCTTACATCTTGGTAGCATGTCGAAAGGTCGTTTCCAGTAGGGGTCCCACTGGGTATTGAGTTTCAGAGCGTTTCTGCCTATTTTTCGAGGCACCAAGCTGGCTTTACCAGCTGACGTGTCCTCAACCCCTCTCGAGTCCATCCGCGACCATCCTGGCCGTGGGCACCCTGCGGATGCATATCCGGCCCTCTCTGACCCCATTTACTCTCATCTTCCGCGGCCCCACCAAGGCCAATTCATCCTATCTGGTCCTGTCTCCGTTAAGAGAGGACCCGCCTGCTTATCCCTTTCGGGACTCACTTCGTGAAACCTCATGGTTGAGCTCGACAAGCGCGCCCGGCAGGCTGTCCAACTTGCTCATCAGCTTGAGGCCTACCGTTCACGTGACCAGCCTTGTTCTGCCGATCTTGACCGCGACACGCTCGCACGGATCCAGAGCTTAGTCACACAGCACACGTGCCCAACCTTACCTAATCACGAAAATACCTATCCACAGGACTGGCCGATCAGCCGTCCAATGCTTCCTAGTGCTCGATCGCTACCCCTTGCCGAGCCAGGACGACATCGTCAACCTAACCAAGGGGAAGAAATTCATCACCATCGTCGATGCAGCGAAGTTCTTTTACCAGTGGCGGGTGCACCCGGATGACGTCGACCTTCAGGCGGTCGTGACGCATCGCGGCCAAGAGCTGCTACTTGTCGTCGTCATGGGGAATGCCAACTCCGCGGCCTACGTCCAGAGGATGATGGACAACATCTTACGCGCCTTTCGTGCTTGGTGTCGAGCGTACGTGGATGACGTCCTAGCCGCTTCCGACACGCTCGACGAGCACATTGCCCACCATCTCGTTCGCAGCAATGGCAATGAAACGCTATTATGACGCGAAGCACAAGCCTATGCACTTCAAGGTCGGAGATTTCGTTTACCTTCGCCTCGGCCATAGGTATGATATCCTACACAACAAGCTCTTAACTACAAAGCTCGCCCAACGTTACGTTAGACGCTTCCAAGTGCTTAAGCGCATCGGCCGATTGGCATACAAGCTAGACCTTCCGGAGTCGTGGAGAATCTACCTATTTATTAGTGTCGCTCACCTTGAGCCAGCCCCACCTAGTGACGACCCCTGGAATCGCCAATCTCACACGGTGCATACTCCGACTGAAGACCATCGCTTCCCCGGTGAAACCAGGTACGACGTCGAAGCTATCCTCGCCAAGCGAGTTCGCCCAGCTCGCGGTCGCGCCCCGGCTAGCGGCCCTAGGAAGATGATCACTCAATACCTAATCAGATAGGCCGGCCAGTCCGCCAAAGAAGACCGCTGGATCCCTGCCGCTGACGCCGTCGGCTGTGAGGAGCTTATCCAAGAGTTCGAGGCACGCTAAGCTTCCAATTCTCTCTAATTCTTCCCTACTTTCTGTTGTTATATTTAGTTGCCAAAGAATCCTAAGCCCGTATTGTACCCAAACTATTTTTACAACTTACCAATCCTTTGTATCGCGTTCATTTTTCATCTTCCATCACTGCACCCTCACCCAACAGGTTAACGAGCCGAGTGCACGACTTGTTTCTGCCTTTCTCTCACTCCATTCTCTCATCTAACGCACTCACCTTCAAGCCACATTATGGCCTACTCCCTCCGCTCTACCGCCGCGTACCCCTCACTTGCCACCGCATCATCATCCCCTCCGGCGCAGCTCTCACTTCCAACCGCGCCCGATATGTCCGCATCTGACGACGAAGACGGGAATGAACCGGTGACTGAGATGATGTTCCCCCCGGATTTCAGGCGCGAGTTTCTCACCAAGTGGAAGATTGACGAGACAGACTACATAAGGGAACTGGCCGAAGAGCGGAGCTTGAATCGTCCAGTCTGGACGACCGAATACACCTTGCCAACCTTCAATAATACCAAGGAGCGAGAGGCATACGCGAAATCACACCGACAGCACCCACTCTACACCAGCGTCGACTTCACCTCGCAGGGTAAATTCAAAGCACCACCGCGTTATACCGCCCTCTCCGACGAGTTGGTATTCATGGTAACGAAGACCGTGAGTCAGCATGAGCGGGGTCAAAAATGGCCAGCCGATTTCACTCGCGGAGGAGACATCCGCGTTGCTCGCGCGCCTAAGGACCCTGCCCCCCGCATTGACGTACACGGACTACCCACAGCACCTGTGTACAAGGGATATTACGTCCTCCTTGGCGAGCGCGCCGCTGAAGCTACGGGATGTTGGAAGGTCGCAAGCAAGAACAACAAACAGCTCAGGAGAGGGACTAATCGATCGGACTGGACCGTCGGTTCAGTGGTGCTCGCCGCAGACTTCGCGACGATGCCCCGTACAATCTGCTACCAAGCACACGACTTCGATGGATCAATCATCGCGTTGCGCGCCCTCAAGAGCACGAGCAAGAATGTCCGAGATGTCGTCGCCCGCGACCATAATCACAACTGCCTATTCGTCACAAGCGACGGGCCCCGATGGCCATTTATTTGGCAGATTACTGGCTACGACGTCAGATGCTCGGCTGACCAGAGAGCTTCCGTCATACCACACAAGCTTTACATCGACGCAGGCATTCACCTAAACTACGACGCCATCAAGCAGCGACAGTACACAGTCAACCTTGACCCCAACTACAACGCAGACGTTCACGAAAGCTCCGATGCAGATGTGGACACTGAGAATAGCAACGATGACAACATAGACGAAGAAACTTCCGAAGCCGATCACGGGACAAAGAGGCCGCCTCCCACGGACCCTACCATCCAGCGCAAGAAGAGGGCACTTAATCACCCGGCCCGCCAGCCCCTTGTCACCGATGACGTTACCAGTACCCTTTGCGAAGTCTTCAGAACGCACTTCGGACGCGTCGTCGACAACATCAAGTTGCTCTCCATCCTACGAAACAGGATCGACGACGCCCAGGATACCCTAAGCACACCCGAAGCTAGGAAGATCATCGAGCTACATAGCACAATCGCAGGCATGCGCGACGACTTCAGCACTTCAGCAATGCACATCGAGCAGGACGTGCTTGCCAACATCAAGGAGGATGAATTACGCCCCCGGGCCTTGGACCTACTGTATTCCGTCGCTCCACGACAAGTCCCCGATGACAACGCTCAACACCAAGCTGCTGAAGCCCCGAGTGACGATCACCCTGCGATACCGGGACTCGGTCTATTGTCAGCCCCATCTGAATTTTAGTTCTGGCTTATTTTTTCACTTCTGTTATTCCTTTCATTTCATTTGCGCAATGGGGACATTGCTTTTCTAGGATCCCCCCAAATGTCATCACTAAGGTGATGTCATCATGATTACCTTCCCTCCTGCCCCTCTTAGGTAGCGTTTAGCTTAGTCGAATGGACCACCTTTACACATTCCACCAGCTTAGTGCTTACAGTAGTCCCGCATATCTATTACTCGCGCTGAATCACTGAATCACGGAGATCGGAAAAAGTGATCGATCGAAGGTGCCTGAACCAGGAAAACTCTTCAGTCGGTCGACCCGGAACATTTAATTGCTAGAGTTATACCTCCAGGGCTCCAAGAATCAGCGGTTGATAGAAGACCGATGCTTCTCATATTTCCAGATTGCTATCAGGCAGATAAGGCCACGGAGCACTCCCGCTCTCCACCCAACTCTACCCGCGCAAGATCGCCTCTGTGTCCACTGTTCTTCTGTCTTTGCATTCCTTTCCATTCGAGATACCCCTTCTTGTTCAGTATTCACGCGACTTCCAGTTCTCAACTCTGTGAGAATCCCGGCGGGGAGTCGCCAGCAGAGCTTATACCCAATACCCTATACGCATACCCAAGCGGCATCCGTCTCTTGCGATCACATCCAAACCATTGGAGATATGGGCCAATCCAGGTGGACAGTCGCGCCATGGCTCATACTGGCCTGCGCTGCGGCCACAACGTCGGCAGATAAGCGGCCATTCAATATCCATGATGACCTTCTGGCCTACCCACAGGTATGCCGTGAGACTCAGCGCGACAACTATTGAGTGACCTCCCGTTTTAACCGAATTGATTTGTACAGTACCAAGTTACCTTCCCGGAAGAATACGTCCTTGATGATCAAGCGGAAGAATTGCTTCGCACACAAGCCAGCTCCGATGACAGCCCATCGATCCATGTGCAGAACAACCCTCAAGTTTACACGCCCAAGGAGTCGACCGATGGCGCCACGCCGGGTGGCGAAGAAGCCACCCGGCTAGAGTATACATACGAAGAAATGATTCTGGATGACCGGCGGCTCCTTTGCCAAATCCCCCTCGTGACAGACGACTCCAACAAGACGAACAGTCAAGCGGATGAAATAGACGAACAGAAGGAGCTAGCGCGCGCGACGGACCGTGGTCTTGAACTCTTACGCGAGATGGAGGATAAATGCATGTACTACTTCTCCGGTTGGTGGTCGTACTCGTTCTGCTACCGAAAGCAGATCAAGCAATTCCATGCACTCGCCGCTGGCCGTGGTGTCCCAAACTATCCACCCATGGAGGACCCGAGTACTCATTCCTTTATCTTGGGTCAATTCCCGGCCGGTGCCAGTCATGAAGGGAAAGAAGACCAGGGGCACAAGCAGACATCCGGCACCGATATCGCAGAATTACACACTAAAGGCGGCTCCCGGTACCTTGTGCAACATTTACGTGGCGGCACCAAGTGTGACCTGACTGGACGCGACCGCAGAGTCGAGGTGCAGTTCCACTGCCATCCGCAGTCCACGGACCAGATTGGATGGATCAAAGAATTGACCACCTGTTCCTACTTAATGGTTATCTACACACCTCGACTCTGTGACGATGTTGCCTTTATGCCACCTCAGCAGGACGAAGTTCACGATATTGAATGTCGCGAGATCCTGATGCCCGAGGACGTACCCGAGTGGGAAGCCGTGAAAGAGTGGCTTACGGCCCACCGATTGCAGGATGCAGCCGCCGCCGCCGCCCACTCCCGGCCCGAGGTTCAGATTGTCGGTGGAATCGAAGTGGGCGCGCAACAGCTAGTGGGCATGGAAGGTAAACAGATCGAGAAGGGCCGAGTGGCATCTGCGGGAGAGGAGCGAGTTGTGGACGTGGTTGCGAAGCGCGAGAACGGCGAGATAAAACGCACATCCAAGCAAGTGCTGAAGAAATATGACCTCGACCCGGAACGAGTCGAAGAAATGGGGAGGAGACTGGAGAAGTTGGCAAAGGGCAAGGACTGGAGCCTGGAAGTGGTGGAGCGCGATGGAGTGATCAAGTTCCAGGGCGTTGTCCCCGATGACAAGGATGCACAGGCGCAGCAGCACGACGACAAGGAGACTGTGCCCCGAGCTGAAGACTCTGCAACTACAGAATCCACGGCGCCAGCACACAGTGACGGCGATGATTCAAAATCACAGCCGACAAGCTCGGGGTTGGAACCTGAGAACCAGGAAGGCAGTGAGGAAACCTTTAAACATGAGCTATGAAGAGTGGAGCTTGTACAGTAGAGACCAAAATTTGGCGTTTCCACGTTCAAAAGAGGCGCATCTGATCGGAGTTGCGCATAATATCCCAACTTCTCAACCATCAATGTGTAGACGTATATGTAGGTAGGCGGCTCTTAAGTGCCAGGAACGGCCGGTTAGCTTCATGTCAGTGGCCCCCAGTTGCGCGAGCCGAGTGGGGACTGCAGGCAAAAGGTAAGGACGCTTCGATATCCTCTCGAAGCAATTGGATTGTAATTAACTACATAAGGAGCCGGGAAATGTTGAATGTTCGACAAGAGTATAGAGGGGAAAGTTCAACTTGAAAGTCAAGAAGTTGAGGACGCAACTACGTAAGGAACGTGACCGTGAACCTCCTAGGGATCGTCCGGCCCACCTTCCCACCTCCCTGATCCAAACTCTCGCTTCTCTCCCAACTCTCTTCTGCTCGCGCTCGGCTCGGTTCTTTCTGCGCGTGGCTTCTTCCCCTCCTTGACACATCCCTTGCCCGCCTGAACACTCTCCGCCAAGGCTGATCCGGCAACGGCCAGCGTCATCACCCGCATCCCCGGCGACAAACCAACCCCCTCCGGTCGACAATTCGATTTGGCACCGCCCACAGACGCTGCCAACAGCAGCGCTAGGAGATCTGTTTATCGCAAGGCACATACCCGATTTATCCAGGGCTTCGTTCAACGATGGGTTTCCTAGGCGTCTACTCGGCTGTGTATGACTACCAGCCTCAGGGCGAAGGTGAATTGGAGATCCGCGAGGGCGATTTGCTCTACATCATAGAGAAAAACACCGAGGATGATTGGTGGAAGGCCAGAAAAAAGGCAGAGCAAGACGACGAGGATGAGCCCGAAGGTCTAGTTCCGAACAACTACGTCGAAGAGGTGAGCACTCCGCATTACCCGTCCGCTGTGAGGCGTGCGCTTTCGACCTTCCCATGGCCGAAGATGCCCCAAACAGGCCCTATTTTTGGGCGCGTTGAGTACACTGTCGCGTCCAGATGTGAAGAATTGATTGATGCTTATGCCAAACGCAATCTATAGATGCAACCGATCCACAAGGCTAAGGCTCTATACGACTACACTCGACAAACAGACGAGGAAGTTTCGTTCTCGGAAGACGCTGAGCTAGTCGTGTATGACACTTCGGATCCGGATTGGACCTTGGTGGGGACCGACGGGGACTATGGGTTTGCACCCTCAAATTACATTGAGATCCTCGAGGATATTGCGCCCACTGCTGCGACCGTGGCTCCCACTCCTGCTTCAGTCACCGAGCATGAATACGAACCCGAAGTTCCATCTCTCCCGCAACGACCGACGCAGGCTGCTCCGCAAGAATATGACGCGTCACCCTCGGCGTCCCCTATCGATACGGTGCATAACCCCGCGGCAGCCGCGATTGCGGATATTATTCACAAGCAGCATGCACCTGTTAGCGCGCATGTAGATTCCAGCAGAGATGAGTCTCCGCCTCCTCGGCTACCTACTCGACCTTCTTATGATGACGGCGAAGAAGAACCCCCTGCGCCTGCTCTGCCGCGTCGACCACCGTCGGAACAGTTGGAAAACTGGGCTACTCCGTCTCTACAGCCGCGCTCGCCTGATTCATCTCCGTCCTCTCGTCCGCAGTCGGCGGCTCCTGCGATGGGTCGTGATGGAACCCATGTGAAAGCATCTCCTCCCTACAACCGGGCTGGCGAGCTGACGCCGCGGTCCCCCTCAGGCTACCACATGTACAACATCAATGAAATGGTCGAGGTGATGGGCAAGCGAAAGAAGATGCCAACAACTTTGGGCATCAATATGGTGACCGGAATCATCTTCATCTCCCCCGAGGGCGATGATCGTCAACAAGAATGGACCGCAGAAAAGCTCACTCATTACTCAATTGAAGGCAAACACGTCTTCGTTGACCTTGTTCGGCCTAGCAAGAGCGTGGACTTTCACGCCGGAGCCAAGGATACTGCCCAAGAGATTGTGGCCGCACTCGGCGAGATCGCTGGAGCCTACCGAGCTGAAGGGCTACGAGAGGTCCTTGAGGCAGGAAAAGGCGGTGGTGGCCAGAAGAAGGGCCAGATGTTGTATGACTTCATGGCACAGGGCGATGATGAGGTGACGGTGGCCGTGGGCGATGAAGTCATAATTATCGATGATACCAAGTCTGAGGAATGGTGGATGGTGCGGCGAATGAAGAATGGCAAAGAAGGCGTGGTGCCCAGTAGCTACGTTGAAGTGACTGGGTTTGTGAGCACTCAGCCGACTGGGGTCGAGTCTGGCCTATCGACAGTGGAAAAGAATCGCTTGGAGGAAGCCAGATTGGCCAAGGCTGCCCTTGGAAAGTCGAGAACGGACTCTATGGATTCCTCTCACTCAAAGCGCGACAGCAAGTCGAAGTCCAAGCCCGATCCTAGTAAGGTGAGGAAATGGACGGACCGGTCGAAGGCTTTTACGGTCGAGGCACAATTTATTGGCCTACAAGATGGCAAGATTCATCTCCACAAGGTCAACGGAATCAAAATTGCGGTCCCTGTGGCCAAGATGTCCATTGAGGATTTGGAGTACGTGGAGAAGGTTGCCGGTGTCTCCTTGGACGAGGACAAGCCCCTATCAAGTCTTCGGGCTCGTGCAGGTGCTTCTGTACAGCATCCTGAGTACGATTGGTTCGATTTCTTCCTGAAGGCTGGCGTTGGACACCATCAGTGTGAGCGCTACGCGCAAAACTTCATCAAGGATTCCATGGATGAGTCCGTCTTGCCTGACATTTCTCCCGAGAACTTGCGCACTCTGGGCTTGAAAGAGGGCGATATTCTACGTGTCATGCGGCATCTGGATACCACCTTTGGCCGCACCGGTGCCAAATCCAAACTTCGGAACGTGAGCTTTGGTGGAGAAGAGGTTATCGAGGACGGCCAAGGCGGGCTCTTTTCCGGGCCGGGTGGTACGCTACGCAACAACACTCGGAAGGCTAGACCGACACCCGCCGTACAGACCGGTGACGTTGTTGATCCCAAGGCGTTTGAACAGGCCGATGAGTCTCAGGCAAAGGAAGACCGAGCCGCTAGCCCTGCTGCGCCCGCAGCACCCGAGAAACCTGTCGCGCGTGGATTTGACGATGATGCATGGGAGGTGAAGCAACCTAAGCGGACCACCACTCCCGCACCAGCTAGTTCGACTCCTTCTGGCACTTCATCGCCGGCTCCCGTCCAGAAACAGGTCACGGGCGCAATGGCTGACTTGTCATTGCTCCAAGCCCCGCTGCAGCCTACCCCTGCGCAGCCTACTGCGCCACATCCAGTTTCTACGATTCCCGCTCTTCAACCACAGCAGACTTCCGTGCAGAGTCCACCAGTGCAGCAGCCTCAGCAGACCGGTGCTACGCCTAACTTCTTTGCCCAAGTGGCACAGGTTGGACAACAACAACAACAACAACCTCAGGGCTTCAGCCCTCAACAGACTGGTTTCCAACAGTCACAGGCCAGGCAGCGCCCTCAGGCGCCGCAAAACATGAACCAGAATTCGCTTCTTCCCCCTCCTCCACAGCGCCCACTGTCAGCGCCGCAGAACTTCTCACAGCCACAGAATTCCTTTGGTCCTCCTCCATTGCAGCCCCAATTGACTGGAGTTCCTCAGACAGGGCCGCCAATTGCTCCTCCGGGGCAGAGCTTGACCGAATTGAATATGCAGCGCTTGCAGCCCCAAATGCAGCCCCTGGCCACGGGGTTCATGGGACAGACCCAGCCCCAGAGCATGTTGATGCCCCAGCCTACTGGCTTCATTCCCCAGTCGCAATTTGGTATCCAGCAACAGCAGCAACCCCCCTTCGCCAATGGCCAGCCAGTTCCAAATCAGTTCCAGGGCATGGCGCCGCAGCAAACCGGGTTTGGCGGGTTTGCCCAGCCCCAGCAGCCGATGCAGACCGGTATCAACGCCGTGCTTCCTCCGCCCTTGCAACCTCAGTCGACTGGTGCCAATGGCTTCGGCAACACATCATACAATGCATCACCGCCCCCGGTACCGCCGATTCCCCAGCAACACACCGCCATGCCTCTGTCGCCTCAGAAGACTGGACCTCCTCCGTCCGTTAGGTTTGGTGTCAAACCAGATGCGCCCAAGAAGCTTGCTCCACAGCCAACGGGGCTGCGGGCCAACCTTTCACACGCTAGTAAGTGCTTCCCACATATCGAATTGATGGATAATCCAGAAACTAAACCGGCAAAAACAAACAGCGCCTACAAACCCCTTCGGTTTCTAATCGGAGTCACTCCTTGGGTACCCGTCTATTATTCTCTTGGCTGGCGTATATAATCCTGCCCTTCTGTCAGTCGGCATTCACTTCCCCCTTGTTGTTCCCTGCGATTTCTATCTGCAGTGACGGAAGCTCTACATATCTCACTTTGTCTTTTCAATCTCGAGCTCTTGGAATTGAAACACGTACATATCATGGCCTACTGCATCCTAACGCAGCGCGTACCAATTGCCATGAATCTGGCTTCCTTGCAAAATTCTCCCCACTTAGCGAGACAGTCGATTTTCTTTCCCACGCGCCTTGATTCTCCCTACTTACGCCCTGCATTCTGTTGATTCGTCGGTCATAATTTTCATGTTATTGGCCATGCTTGTTATTATTGGATGCTTTCGTTTTTCCTTTTACCATTTTCCTATGTTACTCGGACGGCTACACTTCGCTTTTCTTTTTCTTTTTTTTCTCTGCTGCGCTATCTCCGAAGTTATCTGTTGACAGCATATCCATATCTTATACCCTTGTCGTGGTTGAGATGTGATGCCCTTGGACAATGTATGGTACATTCCATGGGATATAGGCTGTTATGCGAGCTGCATTATGGTGCATAGCGTGCTTTATTGGAAGGAAGGCTGTCAATTAGAACTACCAATTGATTTTGAGAAGATATTGAAGATATTGAATGCAGACGCTGTAGAAAATAGAAAGTACCCAAGGCGTATTTAAAAAGGGATGGAAGTGCATCGAGTAAGGTATAAGACTAACCAAGCTTATCTTATAACTATATGAAAGAACAGAAAAATAATTAAAAACAGAGAGAGGTATGTTGAAGTACATAGATGTCATAGAAATATCATGAAATCATAGATTGCCCGAGTTCAAAAACACGGACGCGAAATTGCCAAGCAAGTCTGCGCCGGCACACCCTGCTGTCAACCAGAAGTCTAAACGAAGAAGGGAATTGTGAACTGACCCGCCATGGACTGGTATAAGCTCATGTGGAAGATCCAGCGTCATCCCAGATGCCGAACACGGGGAGATCTTCAGCCATATACAGGCCGTTTTCCGGGAACAGTACATCAGAAAGCGGAGAGGGACCACCGGAGATCGGTGGCCCCGAGGGAATAGTACCGCCAGGGGAGCAGCCGACAGGAATGCCAGACGTGGTCAATGCAGAGATAGCAGCATCATAATACAAGGTGCCTGTTCCATCAGGCCCGCCACAGAGTGCATCCCAAACTTCACTACCAGGTGGTTGAGGTCCGGCCGAGGCATGTGGCTGTGCGGCGAGAAAAGAGGATGGAGTGACTCCGCCGAGCTTACCGGGAGAAGGAGGGGATGGGATGGCGGGAGACTGAGGCTGTTGGCTCTGCGGACTGGGCTGAGTAATGCCCGAGGGAAGAGATCCGGGTTCACTGCTGCCGCCAACCTGACCGAAAAGCTGATCGACCTGCCGGCTTCGGCACTCCATCCATTGGTGGTTACGGCGCTGGATGTATTCCGACACGGCGCCGCGCAGATACTTGACAATCTGGAAGAAGCGGCATGCGTGAGGATCATGCGGAACGAATAACCCGAGGAACCGTTCAGCTTTGTTCATTCCCTCTTCAAGAGGGAGCAGGTTATCATAATCGGCAAAGAAGGCAGCACCAAGCACAACGGCAGAATTGAAGACGGAGTTGATCAGAAAGGGTAGACGTCGTGGGAGAATTGTGAAGCGGCCGAGGTCATCCACCACGTCGAGGGCTCGGAGGGCAGAATAAACGCATGCATCGGCAAAAAGGGAGATGCGAGAACTGCCATTTCTCGCATCGGAGGAAGCATTTGGATCAGCTTTGGTCTTGACATATTGGGCAACGCGGTAAATGAGGAACGGCCGTGTCAGGAGAATGATGGACCAATAATAAGACCCAAAAACGTGTGCTGCAGCAAGACTATCTTCCACGGATTTGTTACTGAACGGTTCCGTCTGCGTTTTGAGTATCGCGGGTAAAGTGCGCACCCAATCGCGGTGCTGATTTGAGATGGCTTCGGCAACATTGATTGAAATGACTTGTTTCATATAGACATCGGTGAGAATGCGCTCGAAAATCCTACATAGCGAGATGACAGCGGTTGAGAGCTGTTGATCCGGGGTCATATTTCTTTGCTGGTCTGTGGATGCGGTAACTTCGTCGCGAATGTCATAGTCGTAGTCTGATGTTGCTGGTGGACGTCCTAGAGAGGCACTGAGGAACAAGTCCATCATCCGGAGACTCTTCCATACTCGCTCTCTCGCCCGCCGTTCGCGTCCACAGAAGAGCGCATTTGCATCTTTCCGATGTATACCGACTGCGTAGGCAGCTCTCAAAGCAATTCCCAGGTTCATAAATGCGCCGTTTCGCCTGCATGCACCGAGCATGTACATCGACACTAAGATGTAGGACTGGATAGTGTGGAGACTCGGCGTTTCTTGGAACGCGGCAAACGCCAATTGACGACCACTGCTGAAATACTGTTCCGCCTGAGTCTGGTTGATGTCTGAGACTTGGGCGCCAATAGCGAGAACGAGGTAGAAGATAGAGCTGACGGTATCTTCGTCTCCCGTTGGATTTCCGACCCAGTCAGCCAACCTCGGGTGAAATTCTTCCGAATCAAAGAGTTCCAGCAAAGGACTCGTCGCCAGGACATACTGACGGGATAGTCGCTGCGCTTCCTCATTGCTGGGTGGCGGGACGAGGGGACCGGGCCGAGTGCTGGGGTTACTTTGGAAGGCCTCGAGCATGGAATGTCGCGAATTGTCTTCGGTAAACTCGCATCGGCCGATAGCAGAAGACACCACACGACGAACGCTTTGCAAGAATGAGAGACTCGCAGAATCCCCGATATACATGAATTTGCCCTGGCCATCTCGGAGGAGCCGTGCCACTTTGGGGACCGGCGCGGCACCCTCCTTTTCGTCTCTGACTTGTTGTTCCAAGTGCATTCCACGATCCTCGAGCGAATTTAACAGGTGGTCCATGGCCGTGTCCCGGTGCGGAGATGGCATTGTTCGTTCACTGAGCAGCATCGTCGGTTCTTTAGAATCGGGCTTGAGCAAGCGGGCAGGGCGGTCCGAGAAATGGCATTCGGACTCCTTGTGCCTCTGAACACAGATCGTGCATGGTTGCTCCCCGTTGCATTTTTGCTTTCGCCGCTTACAGCTATCGCATGCTCGGCGACATCTGAGCCGCGCTCCTGGCGCCGTGCTTGCACGAGGCATCGCGCACCTGCGCGGCTCTTTCGGTCAGTGGGTCACCCGGCGATCTCATGCGCAGGGCACATCGAAGCGTGGAGGTTATTCTCGAGGAGATTCTGGCGTGAAATAGGAGGCTTCGGAGGATTTTATTGCACGGTGGCACGACGGTTGAACGGAAAGAATCGCGGACTGCTTTGCTTTCCCCGGACTCCGGATTTACGGCCTGACTAAGCGCATTCCCCTCCTAGCTCGTGTCTAACTACGTAACTAACTAACTATCTAACTAACGTATTCGGTAAGCGAGTGACGCACCCAACCTAAAACGCGTCCATGAAAAACCACTTAACCAATTCAACCACCTACCATGCCACCAATTCGCTCCTAAACCCCTCAAAACCGAATACATTAAGAGGGTAGGGTCTTATTAGCTATTTAGGCTAT
>JGI24509J20081_1000400_pt1 | contig 17870 bp, 2 predicted proteins | sample LinPmetageLP29_FD_20081 | JGI IMG/M metagenome (IMG submission 20081) | reverse complement strand
CCATGACGGCCTTTAGTTCTTCCGGAGAGGCTTACAGATGCCCCTTCCGGCTTTAGCTTTCTAGTTCTTACAAGAATCCCACGATCATCAGCCTCAGGCTTATGTGCTTCTTCCCATAGTAACAACTAGTAGTATATCCGCTTCCGATCTCTAGGGATTCTCCGGAGATAGTTAAGCCGCTCGCGTTTCGTCTTTACCCCCCGGTCGGAGTCATCCTATTCCGGAGGGGCATCTCATTCGTCTTCCCCTTTTCATCTCCACTCATCCATCAATTTCTCCCAACCAACATCCTTTGTCATCGCAATTTTCTGGCTCTTAAGGAGCTAAATCCGTTCCGGAACTAGAGGATTTTGTTTTATCCCTCCCGCTATACCCTTTAGTCCCTAGTTTATTAGGGGCCCTCTTAAACTTAAGAGTTGCTAAGTTAGAAGCAACCACGTTATTCTAACCTATATACTCCGGGAGATCTACGTACTTAACCAATGCCGGTAGTCACGGCTAGACACGTAAGAGAAATAGTCGCTCGAGGTTAGTAGCTTCAATTATACCTCGACGATAGTACTAACCCCTACTAGAGCGAGTTCTCGTCCGAAACGAAGGATCGCCTTACCTACGTCGTCTATAACGCCGACCGTCCGTAGCTCCCGAGGGATTTCCTATACCTTCCGGACTAGGCCTTAGACGTATTAGTCCTCCGCGCGGCTATAAGAGGTTTCAATAACGCGTTTCCCTACGTATTCCCTAAAGCTTAACTTCAATTATAGCCCTAGGTCGCCTAGTAGGAACCGTCTACTCTAGCTCTTTCCCCGATTCCGGAGTAATAGCTTAATCCCTTTAACTTACGTCCTTTTCAAAATACTAGCTTAGTCTAGGGACCTCGCTAGTTCGTCGAGTATAGGGATAACCCTTTACTATTATCCTCTCTACCTAACGTCGAACTACTATAATCGGGACCTAAGGCATAGAGCCTTATTAACTCTCCGAATATAGCGTCCGACAATAATAACGCTTTTCCCTAAACCTAGGCTAAATTTGCCCTAATAATTGCCTAGGCTATAGCTAAGGCTATACCGTAAGTAGTAGTAGTAGCTATACAAAATATTCGGTTATAGTAGGGCCCCTAAGGTCCTTAAGGACCGTAAGGCCCGCGGGGCTAGGACGGTATAGACGCCGCTACGAGCGGCGCTAGTAGTATATATATCTACTAGAAAGCGGAGGAAGTTAGGTACTTTACTCCGGAGCCTAACTCCGAATAATATATACGAACTATTCGCGGGGTTACCTATTATTTAAACGTTTACTCTTTCCTTAATGTCCTCCGCGCCCTAGTTCCGCTTAAGACTAAAGAAGTAGTACGCGCCGGTATTTCCGGATGCCTTAGAGAAGAGGCTTTTCGTTAGTAGTATAACGAGCTCTCCGACGTAGAGCGAAATAAGTTAAATACTATACCGCTCGACAATAGTTAGTTTAGGCGACTAGAGCGTCGTTTTAAGATACGTCCTACGGTCGCCTAGGAAAGAATAATATTAGCTACTTATACCTAGGACGATATACGCGTATAGCGTTCGGTAGTCGCCTAGGCCTAGTACGTCTTCCGGAACGTATAAGTAGCCGAGCTAGCCGGCGGCGCAACGGTCGGCGTTACTACTTAACTTCGTACTATCTAGCTACGTCTAGATCCGACTTTGCAACGGGACGTTCCGGAACCTACTATAGCGACGTCGTTGTCGGCTTTTATAGAGCAACTTAACATAAGATACTAGTAGTAGATAGCTATTGTTCGACGAAGGGGTAATAGTCGCTAGACCTAGAACTAGCTACTAGTAACTTAATAAGCTAATTGTCCGTAGTAGCCTACTACGAGTTAGCCCCGGACTTAGACGCCTAGAGCGGTTCTATTCCGGAGCTAGAACAACTAGAATTAAAGCTAGCCTTACGGTTAATAGTTGCGCCCTTAAGGTAGGTAGTAGTAACTCTAGAGTTAGTATTAGTATCTATTCTAAAGGACTTTATATTAGTTCTAGTAGCTATACTATTAGTAGTAATATTAATAACAAAGCTCGTAGCGCTAGCTTCCGGAGTTACCCTAGGAGTAGCCCTAGGCGTAGTAGTAGTAGCGGTAACCGTAGGGACCGTAATAGTATACTAACTAGCAAGGGTAGCGACTACTATCTAATCGTCCCTAGAATAATCGTTACGTAATAGGATAGAATTAAGCTTATAATAGATAGCGTTAATAGAATCGTACGACGGCCTACCTCGGAGATATTCCGGAGCCGGTACTAGATACGCCTAATACGTATACCGAGGTATCTCCTATAGCTAACTACTTCTTAGACCCTAGCCTAGGATAGGCTTTCTCGCTAGACTATATCGAGGCCGAGACTACTAACTAGGAGGGTCCGGAATAGGACGACGACTAGTATAGGTATTTCGGAGCGCTAGACGAAAATAACGACCTAGCCTATTATAATACCGCGCCGGAGATAATAGTTATATATCTAAACTACGGGTAGGCTTTTATATCCAATAATAGGCTTTACGAGTATCTTCGAGGCTACAAACTAGTAGTAGTAGGTATCGACGACGCCGTACTAGCTTATTTTGTATCCGTAGACGTAGAAGACTAGCCTCCGTAACTACTACTAGTAATTGAATCTAAGGCCTAGAAGACGTAGCCCCTAGGACTAGCTTATAAAACCTAGCGTTATGCTTCCGTAGTAGTTAGCTTATAAAATTAGGCAAATCTACTTATCGTATACCTAGACTTAGGCTATATTATGACTATTATCGATATAGACCTCGCGGTTTCTCTTAGGCTTCCGCTCGAGAAGACGGAGCCTATTCTAGTCGTAGGGATCGGCTCGCGCTATATCTCTAGTACTTATATTAAGCTCGACGTATATTTCCGCGGTTATAATAATACCGCAAAGATCTCTATCGAGGTATATTTAGTCGGCGAGCTTCGCGCGAAGCTACTAATTAGTATAGATGTTTTAGCTCCGGAGGGATTCCGCTTAGATTTCGAAAAATCTATAGCTCGTATCGCCTCCTATATAGGCTTAACGATCCCTATAGCTATCTACGCGAAGGAGTATTACTAACCTAACCGACCTATATACGCCGAAAAGAAGGTTATTATCCCGCCCTTTTTACGCGCTACGATTCTAGTATAAGTAAACTCCGCGCTACCTAAAGATAGGGAGTATATCTTCGAAGGAGGCTACCCTACCGTATTAGTATATACCTACTAGGTCGATGCCGGATTCCCTTTCGTCGAAGCAATTAACGACTCTCCGGAACCGTAGGTACTCTAGAGAAGGGCGCGCCTCGGTACCCTACGGGAAGCGGATTTTCCGATAGCGTATAGCGTTACTCTAGCGGTAGCGGAGCTCGCGCGTAGTAAGCCTAGTTTAGCCTAATAGCAAGGAGCCCCCGACCTCGCCTTCGCGTAAATAGAGAAGGTCTTACCTAACGGTATTACGGTCTACGGGAAGGACCTAGTAATACGGGCTTTAACTAAGGTCCTAATATCGTATAACGTTTAGGGCGATATACCCGGTATAGTCGATATTCCGGAGGACTAATAGATAACGATCCTACTAGTTAAAGGAGCGAAGTTTCCCCGCAATAAAATCTACCCCCTCGGTCCGAAGTAACAAGCTCTAGTCGACGAAATATTTGATAAGTTATACGCTAACGGTAAGATATTATAGGCGTAGGGCTATATACCGAGTACCTACCTAGTCTTCGTGGTTTACTATAAGTCGGCTTCCGGAGAGATAGTTAGCCGCGTGGTTGTCGATATTCGTAGGCTTAATAAGATCGTTAAACCTAATCTCTATCCGATCCCGACGATCGGGGATATAACTAATATAGTCTAGGGCAAACCGTTTATAATAGTATTAGATATATCTAAATTCTTCTATTAGTAGAGAATTAGGCCGGCGGACCGGCGAAAGATAGCGGTTATCTCCTATCGAGGTTAGGAGATTTTCTATATCGCTATTATAGGGTACTATAATAGCGTACCTTACGTATAACGATAAATAGAGCTTATGCTAAAGTATCTCCGAAGGTACTATAAGGTCTATATTAACGACCTAGTCGTTGCTTCCGATACCTTATAGTAGTATATCGACGACCTTTACGCCGTCCTCGCCTACTTAGAGCAATACAACGTTGCTCTCTAACCTTCGAAGGCCTATATAGGTTTCCCGAATATTTAGCTCCTCGGACAATACGTCGACGTACTCGGTATATCTACTCCGGAACAACGACTTAAAGCTATCGCGGATTTATAGTTCCTATATACGCTCTATTAACTTAAAACTTACCTAGGCATAATAGGCGCCCTTCGCTAGTATATACGAAACTACGTAAAGCGCGTCGAGCTACTTCAACGTCGTAAGATAGAGCTTCTTAAGGGGAGCCTATTAGCTAGGAGGCCGCGTAAAGAATAGAGCTTACGTATATAGCTAGACCTAACCTAGGCTAAACGGCAAGCCTTTAATAATATATAGGCTATTTTCCGGAACCCGTAATAGCTTACTTACTAGGACAAGACCTATCGTTTATACGTCGATATTAACGCCTTAAAGTAGAGCGGATATAGGGCGATAGTCTATTACGTTAAGCGCGATTATCAACACTCCCCGCTTAACCGATTGCCTCCGGCGATAGCTATTAAGCCTATCCTTTTCCTTAGCCGCTTACTTACGACGGCTAAATAGCAGTATTTTACGATAGAGCTAGAATTTTCTTGCATTATTTAGGTAGTCCGCAAGATTCGACACCTTATTAAAGCGGCACTAGCGGACCTTACGCCTATCTTTTATACTAACTATTTAGCGACGATTAATCTAGCTACATCGCTAACTACTTCTTCGGCAGAAAGGCTAAACCTACGTCTAGTACGAGGATCCCAATATCTTTAATAGTTCCGCCTCCGCGTATACTATCGCTCCGGAGCGTCCAACTACGTAGTAGACGCTTTATTACGACTACTAGCCACGAATCTAGTCGTACCTAGGTAGGATAAAGATCTCGACGCCCTATTCTCGCTAACCTACGTAGCGCCGGACGAGGATACTACGTATACGCTAATAGCCTCTACTATCTAAATCGACGTATAGTTTAAGTAGCGTATTCTTCATAGCTACGACGTAGATAAGCGCTAGCGCCTAATTATCGACTAGCTTAAGGCTCTCTCCGGAGAAGCCGATCTAATACCTCTAAAGCTACCCTATACTCTCGACGACGACCTTTTATACTCCGTACGGGAGGACGGAGATAATTAGCTCTATATTCCGGAATCGATAATAGATAATATTTTTAGGATAGTATATAACGATTAGAGGCACTAGGGTATCGACCGTACCTAGCAAAAGATAAGAGGTCTAGTTATTTACAAAGGATAGAAGCGATTAAAGCATTATATCGCTATATGCCCTAAGTACCTTCGCAATAATCCGAGATAGTATAAACCGTTCGGGTCCTTATAACCAATACTAACCCCGCCGGTACTATTCTATACCCTAACGATCGACTTCGTTACTAGGCTTCCTAAGCTCCGAAGCGATATCGATATAGTCGCTTTCTTTACCTATAAATTCTCTAAGCGAGTTAGCTCCGTAGTCGGCAAAGCTATATAGTCCGGAGAAGAATAGGCCGCCGCCGTATTAGCTTTACTCTAGTCCGGGGACTAGGGGATCCTAGTCGTCTAGATCTCCGATCGAGACCTAAGGTTCGTTAGGGGACTATAGAAAGGCATATTTACCGCTTTAAAAGTATAGCTACTTTACTCGGTCGTATACTACGCGTAGACTAACGGGTAGTCTAAGCGGACTAACTAGACGGTAGAGATCTAGCTCCGTTATTTCGTCGCGACCTATTATAGTATTATATAGGATTACGTACTTCCTACGCTATAGGCCTCCCTCAATTTATCTATAAATATATCCTCCGGAGATACGCCGTATCGCCTAATATATAGATTCAACTTACGTATACTATAGGATCTCCTACGGAGGGTATTTACTACGTAGGAATTCGTAGCGCGGCAAGACGTAGCCGAATATCTTAAGGTAGTAGCTATAGAGATAAAGCGTTAATACGACGCTCGACATAAACCGGTTTATTTCAATATCGGCGATTACGTCTACCTAAAGCTCTAGAAGGGCTTTAATATTCTAGCAAATAATTAGCTTACTCGGAAGCTCAGCCAACAATACGTAGGGCGATTTCGGGTACTAGAGAGAGTCGGACGCCTAGCCTATCGCCTAGACTTACCCTCGGCCTAGAAGATTTATAATATAATCTCGATAGCGTACCTAGAACTAGCGCTAGTAGAGGCCCGTAATAACGGCTCCGGAGATCCTTAGCCTACCCTAGATATACGCTTCCCTAACGAGTAGAACCGATTTAACGTCGAAGCTATCCTAGATAAGAGGATTCGTTAGCTCGGTAGAACTAAGAAGCCTATACTATATTATCTCGTCCGCTAGAGAAACGTAGGACTATAGCACGACGAATAGGTACACTAACGGAATATACTCGGTATAGAGGACAAAATCGCCGAATTCGAGGCGTAGAGTAGTTAGTCAAAAGACTCCGTAGATTTGTTTTTAGATATTTCTTTATTACTTCTATCCTCTCTTTATTAGGGACTTCGTTTATTACTTTTACTTCCTTAGTTCTTTGTCCGTTTAATTTTCTCGCGTATCTCTTCTCTTCCCGAGTATTACTACGTTATTTATTTTACTTCTATCGGCTTATATCTTCCGGAGCGAACTATCTCTTACTTTATATCCTCCGGAGTAACCGTTATCTCTTTTATACTATCCTCGCTTCGATAAAGCGACTACGTTCTATTATAGGGACTATACCCGTAGAAAGCCCTAAACCTAATATCCCTAATAAAGTTACCTCGACGCTATTTATCTCTAGAGAAGCTTCTCTAGTCCTAGAAGTCACGTCGCCTACTCTAAATCCGATAGGCATCTCCGAAGACCCTATAACTATATCTAAACCGCCTACTTCTCCTACTTCGCTAAATCCGGAGCGTCTATCGCTTATAACTATACCTAGGCTTATCCTTAATCCTCTACGTATAATCCCGTCGGTAGCCGCCGTCGTATATCCTCCTATTATTACTCTCCCTACTACTATACCTACTATTATTAGAGTATTAGGTACGTATCCTAAGGATTACGCCCTACGCCTAATCCGGAAACTACGCGACTAGTCTTACGCTTATATAGACAAGATAACTACGCTAGCCGCGGGTAAGAAGCCTAGGAGGTAGTAGCTAGACGACGGTAATAGACCGACTCCGAGGAGTATAGGAGCTAATAGTAGCTAAGCTAACCTTAAAGCTTTTACTAAATTAAAAGAATATCACTAGAATATTCAAGACTCCGTAAACTAGGTAGGTATTAACCCCTCCGGATATATAAAAGTTACCCTACTTAAGGTCTACGCTTCGGATTAGGTTATATTCTAGGCCTCGCTATTTATAAGAGATAAAGACCGCGTTAAGGCTTACCTAGCGGACTTTAATACCTACGGAGACGTTTACTTTACCTATATCCTAAAGGACCCCCTAATAGTTATTAAAGCTTACGGCTTATTTTAGTTCCCCGTATAGAAAGGAGCCTATATTCTTTCCGGATCGTAGTAGCCAATAGTAGGCTAGATATTCGATATAGCAATTAATTATACTACGGCGGCCTTACCGATTTATCGAGAGTAGAGTATAGGTTTAGTACTAGTACCTCCGGAAGTAGCCGAGGTAGCTAGATAGATACTATAGCTTTACGCTTATTCGATTACCCCCGAACTACCGATTAGGATACCGGAATCCTTTATCGATATAGTAAAGATATACTATATCGGCTTAAACTTCCGCTACAACGCTACCGCTAAGTACTAGGTAATTTTAAACCGTAACGAAGTAGGCCTAGAGTACTAATAGTAGCTACGTAGTTTTTAACCCCTCGTCGCTCTAGACCCTACCGATATAATAGAGATAGAAGATCGATACGAAACTTACTATAGGTACTAAGACCTTATCCCTATTAACTAGGCTACTATCTATACTCCCGCTAGCTAGAGGCCGCGCCGAAGAATTATAATTACTAAGAAGAAGGTCTCGGTACTCCCTACCTCTAACGAAGGATTCCTTCCGGAAGAAGCCTATACCGTAGATAGTATTACCCTACTAGTAGTACCTATTACTATAACCCTAGAGTTATCTCGTATCCTCGCCTCTATCTTAGACGCCCTCTTACTACCTAAAGGAGTCGCCGCCGGAAATATCCTATCCGCAATAGGAGTACTTAGTAAGCTCCGCGCTTCCGTTACTAAGAGCCCCCTCGTACTAAGCGTTAGCTATAAGGACTAGAGTAAGGACGAACTTCAACGGCTTAAGGATTTACTAGCTAATAACCCCTATAGCGAGCTCGACCGGATCGTCGCTAAAGCGTCTAACGTAGAGCGCTAGCGTCTACTAGACTACGTCAACTACAAAGACGTATTAGCGCTCGTCCGCAAGGAGGTTCACAACATAACGCTCGCATCGGGAGTTTATCAAGCCGTTTATAATATTCTTTAGCGTCTCTCCGTACTTCCGGAAGCTCCTACAACCCGCAAGCGACCGCCGCCCTCCGATAATAGTAAGGACGATGATTTTAACTTCTCTTAATAACCTCGATACGCCTACTCCGGAATAGAGCACGCCTTGCTTCTACTTTTGCTTTTGCTTTTGCTTTTGCTTTTGCTTTTGCTTTTGCTTTTGCTTTTGCTTTGATTTAGCTTCTCTTTTATTTGTTTTTATGCTTTTGCTTGCCCACTAAGGGCAGTAAGTTTTGCGAAGCCGGGCAGATGTTGCCATGACGGCCTTTAGTTCTTCCGGAGAGGCTTACAGATGCCCCTTCCGGCTTTAGCTTTCTAGTTCTTACAAGAATCCCACGATCATCAGCCTCAGGCTTATGTGCTTCTTCCCATAGTAACAACTAGTAGTATATCCGCTTCCGATCTCTAGGGATTCTCCGGAGATAGTTAAGCCGCTCGCGTTTCGTCTTTACCCCCCGGTCGGAGTCATCCTATTCCGGAGGGGCATCTCATTCGTCTTCCCCTTTTCATCTCCACTCATCCATCAATTTCTCCCAACCAACATCCTTTGTCATCGCAATTTTCTGGCTCTTAAGGAGCTAAATCCGTTCCGGAACTAGAGGATTTTGTTTTATCCCTCCCGCTATACCCTTTAGTCCCTAGTTTATTAGGGGCCCTCTTAAACTTAAGAGTTGCTAAGTTAGAAGCAACCACGTTATTCTAACCTATATACTCCGGGAGATCTACGTACTTAACCAATGCCGGTAGTCACGGCTAGACACGTAAGAGAAATAGTCGCTCGAGGTTAGTAGCTTCAATTATACCTCGACGATAGTACTAACCCCTACTAGAGCGAGTTCTCGTCCGAAACGAAGGATCGCCTTACCTACGTCGTCTATAACGCCGACCGTCCGTAGCTCCCGAGGGATTTCCTATACCTTCCGGACTAGGCCTTAGACGTATTAGTCCTCCGCGCGGCTATAAGAGGTTTCAATAACGCGTTTCCCTACGTATTCCCTAAAGCTTAACTTCAATTATAGCCCTAGGTCGCCTAGTAGGAACCGTCTACTCTAGCTCTTTCCCCGATTCCGGAGTAATAGCTTAATCCCTTTAACTTACGTCCTTTTCAAAATACTAGCTTAGTCTAGGGACCTCGCTAGTTCGTCGAGTATAGGGATAACCCTTTACTATTATCCTCTCTACCTAACGTCGAACTACTATAATCGGGACCTAAGGCATAGAGCCTTATTAACTCTCCGAATATAGCGTCCGACAATAATAACGCTTTTCCCTAAACCTAGGCTAAATTTGCCCTAATAATTGCCTAGGCTATAGCTAAGGCTATACCGTAAGTAGTAGTAGTAGCTATACAAAATATTCGGTTATAGTAGGGCCCCTAAGGTCCTTAAGGACCGTAAGGCCCGCGGGGCTAGGACGGTATAGACGCCGCTACGAGCGGCGCTAGTAGTATATATATCTACTAGAAAGCGGAGGAAGTTAGGTACTTTACTCCGGAGCCTAACTCCGAATAATATATACGAACTATTCGCGGGGTTACCTATTATTTAAACGTTTACTCTTTCCTTAATGTCCTCCGCGCCCTAGTTCCGCTTAAGACTAAAGAAGTAGTACGCGCCGGTATTTCCGGATGCCTTAGAGAAGAGGCTTTTCGTTAGTAGTATAACGAGCTCTCCGACGTAGAGCGAAATAAGTTAAATACTATACCGCTCGACAATAGTTAGTTTAGGCGACTAGAGCGTCGTTTTAAGATACGTCCTACGGTCGCCTAGGAAAGAATAATATTAGCTACTTATACCTAGGACGATATACGCGTATAGCGTTCGGTAGTCGCCTAGGCCTAGTACGTCTTCCGGAACGTATAAGTAGCCGAGCTAGCCGGCGGCGCAACGGTCGGCGTTACTACTTAACTTCGTACTATCTAGCTACGTCTAGATCCGACTTTGCAACGGGACGTTCCGGAACCTACTATAGCGACGTCGTTGTCGGCTTTTATAGAGCAACTTAACATAAGATACTAGTAGTAGATAGCTATTGTTCGACGAAGGGGTAATAGTCGCTAGACCTAGAACTAGCTACTAGTAACTTAATAAGCTAATTGTCCGTAGTAGCCTACTACGAGTTAGCCCCGGACTTAGACGCCTAGAGCGGTTCTATTCCGGAGCTAGAACAACTAGAATTAAAGCTAGCCTTACGGTTAATAGTTGCGCCCTTAAGGTAGGTAGTAGTAACTCTAGAGTTAGTATTAGTATCTATTCTAAAGGACTTTATATTAGTTCTAGTAGCTATACTATTAGTAGTAATATTAATAACAAAGCTCGTAGCGCTAGCTTCCGGAGTTACCCTAGGAGTAGCCCTAGGCGTAGTAGTAGTAGCGGTAACCGTAGGGACCGTAATAGTATACTAACTAGCAAGGGTAGCGACTACTATCTAATCGTCCCTAGAATAATCGTTACGTAATAGGATAGAATTAAGCTTATAATAGATAGCGTTAATAGAATCGTACGACGGCCTACCTCGGAGATATTCCGGAGCCGGTACTAGATACGCCTAATACGTATACCGAGGTATCTCCTATAGCTAACTACTTCTTAGACCCTAGCCTAGGATAGGCTTTCTCGCTAGACTATATCGAGGCCGAGACTACTAACTAGGAGGGTCCGGAATAGGACGACGACTAGTATAGGTATTTCGGAGCGCTAGACGAAAATAACGACCTAGCCTATTATAATACCGCGCCGGAGATAATAGTTATATATCTAAACTACGGGTAGGCTTTTATATCCAATAATAGGCTTTACGAGTATCTTCGAGGCTACAAACTAGTAGTAGTAGGTATCGACGACGCCGTACTAGCTTATTTTGTATCCGTAGACGTAGAAGACTAGCCTCCGTAACTACTACTAGTAATTGAATCTAAGGCCTAGAAGACGTAGCCCCTAGGACTAGCTTATAAAACCTAGCGTTATGCTTCCGTAGTAGTTAGCTTATAAAATTAGGCAAATCTACTTATCGTATACCTAGACTTAGGCTATATTATGACTATTATCGATATAGACCTCGCGGTTTCTCTTAGGCTTCCGCTCGAGAAGACGGAGCCTATTCTAGTCGTAGGGATCGGCTCGCGCTATATCTCTAGTACTTATATTAAGCTCGACGTATATTTCCGCGGTTATAATAATACCGCAAAGATCTCTATCGAGGTATATTTAGTCGGCGAGCTTCGCGCGAAGCTACTAATTAGTATAGATGTTTTAGCTCCGGAGGGATTCCGCTTAGATTTCGAAAAATCTATAGCTCGTATCGCCTCCTATATAGGCTTAACGATCCCTATAGCTATCTACGCGAAGGAGTATTACTAACCTAACCGACCTATATACGCCGAAAAGAAGGTTATTATCCCGCCCTTTTTACGCGCTACGATTCTAGTATAAGTAAACTCCGCGCTACCTAAAGATAGGGAGTATATCTTCGAAGGAGGCTACCCTACCGTATTAGTATATACCTACTAGGTCGATGCCGGATTCCCTTTCGTCGAAGCAATTAACGACTCTCCGGAACCGTAGGTACTCTAGAGAAGGGCGCGCCTCGGTACCCTACGGGAAGCGGATTTTCCGATAGCGTATAGCGTTACTCTAGCGGTAGCGGAGCTCGCGCGTAGTAAGCCTAGTTTAGCCTAATAGCAAGGAGCCCCCGACCTCGCCTTCGCGTAAATAGAGAAGGTCTTACCTAACGGTATTACGGTCTACGGGAAGGACCTAGTAATACGGGCTTTAACTAAGGTCCTAATATCGTATAACGTTTAGGGCGATATACCCGGTATAGTCGATATTCCGGAGGACTAATAGATAACGATCCTACTAGTTAAAGGAGCGAAGTTTCCCCGCAATAAAATCTACCCCCTCGGTCCGAAGTAACAAGCTCTAGTCGACGAAATATTTGATAAGTTATACGCTAACGGTAAGATATTATAGGCGTAGGGCTATATACCGAGTACCTACCTAGTCTTCGTGGTTTACTATAAGTCGGCTTCCGGAGAGATAGTTAGCCGCGTGGTTGTCGATATTCGTAGGCTTAATAAGATCGTTAAACCTAATCTCTATCCGATCCCGACGATCGGGGATATAACTAATATAGTCTAGGGCAAACCGTTTATAATAGTATTAGATATATCTAAATTCTTCTATTAGTAGAGAATTAGGCCGGCGGACCGGCGAAAGATAGCGGTTATCTCCTATCGAGGTTAGGAGATTTTCTATATCGCTATTATAGGGTACTATAATAGCGTACCTTACGTATAACGATAAATAGAGCTTATGCTAAAGTATCTCCGAAGGTACTATAAGGTCTATATTAACGACCTAGTCGTTGCTTCCGATACCTTATAGTAGTATATCGACGACCTTTACGCCGTCCTCGCCTACTTAGAGCAATACAACGTTGCTCTCTAACCTTCGAAGGCCTATATAGGTTTCCCGAATATTTAGCTCCTCGGACAATACGTCGACGTACTCGGTATATCTACTCCGGAACAACGACTTAAAGCTATCGCGGATTTATAGTTCCTATATACGCTCTATTAACTTAAAACTTACCTAGGCATAATAGGCGCCCTTCGCTAGTATATACGAAACTACGTAAAGCGCGTCGAGCTACTTCAACGTCGTAAGATAGAGCTTCTTAAGGGGAGCCTATTAGCTAGGAGGCCGCGTAAAGAATAGAGCTTACGTATATAGCTAGACCTAACCTAGGCTAAACGGCAAGCCTTTAATAATATATAGGCTATTTTCCGGAACCCGTAATAGCTTACTTACTAGGACAAGACCTATCGTTTATACGTCGATATTAACGCCTTAAAGTAGAGCGGATATAGGGCGATAGTCTATTACGTTAAGCGCGATTATCAACACTCCCCGCTTAACCGATTGCCTCCGGCGATAGCTATTAAGCCTATCCTTTTCCTTAGCCGCTTACTTACGACGGCTAAATAGCAGTATTTTACGATAGAGCTAGAATTTTCTTGCATTATTTAGGTAGTCCGCAAGATTCGACACCTTATTAAAGCGGCACTAGCGGACCTTACGCCTATCTTTTATACTAACTATTTAGCGACGATTAATCTAGCTACATCGCTAACTACTTCTTCGGCAGAAAGGCTAAACCTACGTCTAGTACGAGGATCCCAATATCTTTAATAGTTCCGCCTCCGCGTATACTATCGCTCCGGAGCGTCCAACTACGTAGTAGACGCTTTATTACGACTACTAGCCACGAATCTAGTCGTACCTAGGTAGGATAAAGATCTCGACGCCCTATTCTCGCTAACCTACGTAGCGCCGGACGAGGATACTACGTATACGCTAATAGCCTCTACTATCTAAATCGACGTATAGTTTAAGTAGCGTATTCTTCATAGCTACGACGTAGATAAGCGCTAGCGCCTAATTATCGACTAGCTTAAGGCTCTCTCCGGAGAAGCCGATCTAATACCTCTAAAGCTACCCTATACTCTCGACGACGACCTTTTATACTCCGTACGGGAGGACGGAGATAATTAGCTCTATATTCCGGAATCGATAATAGATAATATTTTTAGGATAGTATATAACGATTAGAGGCACTAGGGTATCGACCGTACCTAGCAAAAGATAAGAGGTCTAGTTATTTACAAAGGATAGAAGCGATTAAAGCATTATATCGCTATATGCCCTAAGTACCTTCGCAATAATCCGAGATAGTATAAACCGTTCGGGTCCTTATAACCAATACTAACCCCGCCGGTACTATTCTATACCCTAACGATCGACTTCGTTACTAGGCTTCCTAAGCTCCGAAGCGATATCGATATAGTCGCTTTCTTTACCTATAAATTCTCTAAGCGAGTTAGCTCCGTAGTCGGCAAAGCTATATAGTCCGGAGAAGAATAGGCCGCCGCCGTATTAGCTTTACTCTAGTCCGGGGACTAGGGGATCCTAGTCGTCTAGATCTCCGATCGAGACCTAAGGTTCGTTAGGGGACTATAGAAAGGCATATTTACCGCTTTAAAAGTATAGCTACTTTACTCGGTCGTATACTACGCGTAGACTAACGGGTAGTCTAAGCGGACTAACTAGACGGTAGAGATCTAGCTCCGTTATTTCGTCGCGACCTATTATAGTATTATATAGGATTACGTACTTCCTACGCTATAGGCCTCCCTCAATTTATCTATAAATATATCCTCCGGAGATACGCCGTATCGCCTAATATATAGATTCAACTTACGTATACTATAGGATCTCCTACGGAGGGTATTTACTACGTAGGAATTCGTAGCGCGGCAAGACGTAGCCGAATATCTTAAGGTAGTAGCTATAGAGATAAAGCGTTAATACGACGCTCGACATAAACCGGTTTATTTCAATATCGGCGATTACGTCTACCTAAAGCTCTAGAAGGGCTTTAATATTCTAGCAAATAATTAGCTTACTCGGAAGCTCAGCCAACAATACGTAGGGCGATTTCGGGTACTAGAGAGAGTCGGACGCCTAGCCTATCGCCTAGACTTACCCTCGGCCTAGAAGATTTATAATATAATCTCGATAGCGTACCTAGAACTAGCGCTAGTAGAGGCCCGTAATAACGGCTCCGGAGATCCTTAGCCTACCCTAGATATACGCTTCCCTAACGAGTAGAACCGATTTAACGTCGAAGCTATCCTAGATAAGAGGATTCGTTAGCTCGGTAGAACTAAGAAGCCTATACTATATTATCTCGTCCGCTAGAGAAACGTAGGACTATAGCACGACGAATAGGTACACTAACGGAATATACTCGGTATAGAGGACAAAATCGCCGAATTCGAGGCGTAGAGTAGTTAGTCAAAAGACTCCGTAGATTTGTTTTTAGATATTTCTTTATTACTTCTATCCTCTCTTTATTAGGGACTTCGTTTATTACTTTTACTTCCTTAGTTCTTTGTCCGTTTAATTTTCTCGCGTATCTCTTCTCTTCCCGAGTATTACTACGTTATTTATTTTACTTCTATCGGCTTATATCTTCCGGAGCGAACTATCTCTTACTTTATATCCTCCGGAGTAACCGTTATCTCTTTTATACTATCCTCGCTTCGATAAAGCGACTACGTTCTATTATAGGGACTATACCCGTAGAAAGCCCTAAACCTAATATCCCTAATAAAGTTACCTCGACGCTATTTATCTCTAGAGAAGCTTCTCTAGTCCTAGAAGTCACGTCGCCTACTCTAAATCCGATAGGCATCTCCGAAGACCCTATAACTATATCTAAACCGCCTACTTCTCCTACTTCGCTAAATCCGGAGCGTCTATCGCTTATAACTATACCTAGGCTTATCCTTAATCCTCTACGTATAATCCCGTCGGTAGCCGCCGTCGTATATCCTCCTATTATTACTCTCCCTACTACTATACCTACTATTATTAGAGTATTAGGTACGTATCCTAAGGATTACGCCCTACGCCTAATCCGGAAACTACGCGACTAGTCTTACGCTTATATAGACAAGATAACTACGCTAGCCGCGGGTAAGAAGCCTAGGAGGTAGTAGCTAGACGACGGTAATAGACCGACTCCGAGGAGTATAGGAGCTAATAGTAGCTAAGCTAACCTTAAAGCTTTTACTAAATTAAAAGAATATCACTAGAATATTCAAGACTCCGTAAACTAGGTAGGTATTAACCCCTCCGGATATATAAAAGTTACCCTACTTAAGGTCTACGCTTCGGATTAGGTTATATTCTAGGCCTCGCTATTTATAAGAGATAAAGACCGCGTTAAGGCTTACCTAGCGGACTTTAATACCTACGGAGACGTTTACTTTACCTATATCCTAAAGGACCCCCTAATAGTTATTAAAGCTTACGGCTTATTTTAGTTCCCCGTATAGAAAGGAGCCTATATTCTTTCCGGATCGTAGTAGCCAATAGTAGGCTAGATATTCGATATAGCAATTAATTATACTACGGCGGCCTTACCGATTTATCGAGAGTAGAGTATAGGTTTAGTACTAGTACCTCCGGAAGTAGCCGAGGTAGCTAGATAGATACTATAGCTTTACGCTTATTCGATTACCCCCGAACTACCGATTAGGATACCGGAATCCTTTATCGATATAGTAAAGATATACTATATCGGCTTAAACTTCCGCTACAACGCTACCGCTAAGTACTAGGTAATTTTAAACCGTAACGAAGTAGGCCTAGAGTACTAATAGTAGCTACGTAGTTTTTAACCCCTCGTCGCTCTAGACCCTACCGATATAATAGAGATAGAAGATCGATACGAAACTTACTATAGGTACTAAGACCTTATCCCTATTAACTAGGCTACTATCTATACTCCCGCTAGCTAGAGGCCGCGCCGAAGAATTATAATTACTAAGAAGAAGGTCTCGGTACTCCCTACCTCTAACGAAGGATTCCTTCCGGAAGAAGCCTATACCGTAGATAGTATTACCCTACTAGTAGTACCTATTACTATAACCCTAGAGTTATCTCGTATCCTCGCCTCTATCTTAGACGCCCTCTTACTACCTAAAGGAGTCGCCGCCGGAAATATCCTATCCGCAATAGGAGTACTTAGTAAGCTCCGCGCTTCCGTTACTAAGAGCCCCCTCGTACTAAGCGTTAGCTATAAGGACTAGAGTAAGGACGAACTTCAACGGCTTAAGGATTTACTAGCTAATAACCCCTATAGCGAGCTCGACCGGATCGTCGCTAAAGCGTCTAACGTAGAGCGCTAGCGTCTACTAGACTACGTCAACTACAAAGACGTATTAGCGCTCGTCCGCAAGGAGGTTCACAACATAACGCTCGCATCGGGAGTTTATCAAGCCGTTTATAATATTCTTTAGCGTCTCTCCGTACTTCCGGAAGCTCCTACAACCCGCAAGCGACCGCCGCCCTCCGATAATAGTAAGGACGATGATTTTAACTTCTCTTAATAACCTCGATACGCCTACTCCGGAATAGAGCACGCCTTGCTTCTACTTTTGCTTTTGCTTTTGCTTTTGCTTTTGCTTTTGCTTTTGCTTTTGCTTTTGCTTTGATTTAGCTTCTCTTTTATTTGTTTTTATGCTTTTGCTTGCCCACTAAGGGCAGTAAGTTTTGCGAAGCCGGGCAGATGTTGCCATGACGGCCTTTAGTTCTTCCGGAGAGGCTTACAGATGCCCCTTCCGGCTTTAGCTTTCTAGTTCTTACAAGAATCCCACGATCATCAGC
>JGI24509J20081_1000398_pt1 | contig 18031 bp, 9 predicted proteins | sample LinPmetageLP29_FD_20081 | JGI IMG/M metagenome (IMG submission 20081) | reverse complement strand
TAAGCCCCTAAAACCCTAAGCCCCTAAAGCCCCTAAAGCCCCTAAAACCCTAAAAACCCTAAAGCCCCTAACCCTAAGCCCCCTAAAAACCCTAAGTAGGTAACGAGTCGCCTAGTGGTTGGCCTTGGGGTTTGTTGATGCTAATAATGGTACGGCCGACCGTACCCTATCGAAAAAAATTCTTGGATTTTGAACCCCTACAACCCCCTCTGAAAATGGCTTAATAGTCTTAAAACTTAGGGGAAATATTGATGAATAGCTCCCTTAATACTGATAAAAATTTGAATGAAAAACAATAATAGGAACCTAATTGCAGTCAACTTTGAAGTTAATTGCAGTTAAGTCATTTGGGAAACCCTAGCCCCATACTAACGGGTGCTGACTAAATTGCAGGGAACTTGACTGTATTTACCCCCATGGGATAGGGGCCATGTCGGGAATAGAGTTAGGCTTATAATTATAAGCCTAATATCAATAGTCTTGATTTCCTCCTATCCAACCGCCCCTAGCCTATTTCCGAAGAGGATTAACTTACCTAGTATCTTCGTTCTAGTAGGTTAATATTCCCTTTTAATACTAGCTTCCCTTTTAGTCTAATCTCTCTAATTATTAGCTCCGCTCTTATCTACTAAGCCCTAGGATTTCTGGCGAGAGAACGAGTATCGGTTCCCAATACTCGCTTGTATCGCTAGAGATATTCTCTCTATACCCGCTAGTAGTATGGGTATAGAGAGATTGTTTAATACGGCCCGCGATATATGTTATTATCGCAGAGGCCGTCTTAGTCCTTCGACGGTTAGGGATATAATACTGTTAGATAATTCAATTATTGCGGTACGCTGATTTACTAGGTAATTGTTTTATAGTCAACATCGCAATAAGCCTCTACGTTGTTGTACTAGGGATTCCTACTTCGTAGTATCTAAAAACGCTAAAGATAGTACTAGCAAATCTATATTAATTACGTCTAAAGTAGGGCCCTTAGCGGATAGGTTTATATACTACTCGATCCTAATAGTCTCTTTTATTTATTAGCTCTCTTTAGGCCTAGAATCCTTTTCTTACGCTAGGAAACGGGATCAAAGCTAGTAGAGTCGTCCTAACTTAGGAGTTCCGGGGCCTTAGTTATAGAAAGGATAAGTAGATAGGTATCTTATAGGTATTCGTTAGGACTAATATCTATTAATCGATTATAGGTAGAGAAACTAAGGAATAGTAGGCTACTTTCTATCCTTCCTAGCCCTCTCGATATAAGCTATATAATTAAGCTTAGTTCTATAGCCTTCTTAGAGACTAGCGCTTTAAAGTAAGTTGTAGATATAGTAGTCTAGTAATCTACTCGCTTATACCTTAGTAAACTTCGCCGGACTTATAATTAATCTTCTATAGTACTTTCTACTCGTAGGCAAAATACTAAAGCGGCTACCTTATATTATTAATTCTATCTTAAACTCTACCCTTATACTAGGAATCGGCTATTTATTTCCCTTAGGTTATGCCCTAGATTTTACTAAGAAATTGTAAGACCGTTCTTATTCAAATAGACCGTTTTTAGTCAAATAACCCATCGACACAATAGAGCCTTCGAATTATACAAGATCTTCGTAGCTCTTACAATGAATTTATCCGACGGCGATGTGACCGTTATCTAAAGCATCAAAAGAGCTCTGGTCGAAGACCCCTTCGGCGATGTGAAGCCTTTGAACAGCCAGGCCCAGACTTTTCCATTTTCCCCGTCTTCTTTATGCAGACTTCCACAGGGCTAGAATATTGGCTCGGTGAACGGGGACACCTAACACTTACTCTCCTATGCAAACTGGTTAACAAATATATCAAATTACAGCCCCTAGCATTTTCTATCCACAAATCTTACATTGCTGCTTTCCAGCCACATTAAAATGTTTTACTTGACCAAAGTAGCCAATTTACTAGCGTATGTGTTTTTGTGAAATCCTAATAAAGCTTTGAGGCCGGTTATTCAGTTCAGCCATTCGCCTCGCATCCATTACACTTTTCTTTTGCCGTTTCAACAAACACGCCATGCCTAAATCATATGTTCACATGTTGAGGACTTGCGACGGCAAATTGAGGTGGGTGAATAGGGTCATCATTTGGTAGTGCCACTCATACACCAATGGAGGACCGCCGATCTTTCATTTACAGTTTATAACCAGTAGCGTGTCTGGTCATGAGGATAACTACAAAACGCGAGGTAAGGGAACTACACATGTTCGACGTCTTGTCTATCATTACATGTTTGACTTCTATTCTGCTTACTAGAAATCTTGGAAGCAGCCTGATTAATCGTCTAATGGCTCCAAAAAAAAAGTGCTAACCATGGAAAGAATACAGGGCACACCATCCAACGGAGCGGGGGTGAACAGCTGGTTCTCTTTGTTTCCTGCCCGCTAATCTGACCTATGACCCACTGCCATGAAATGAGGCTGCCGAGCTAGGGTCCCCACCTACAAACTGTTACCAGCAAAGTATTACGTGCTGCAACTGATGATCAGCTGCTTAGCTCTCATCATTATGGCGACTCGAGACAACTGAGGCATCGTTCCACCTAAAATGGCCCATGGCCTGAATACTCAGCATAACGGCCTCTTGAATTAACTACATCAGGATGCTGTTGCCCATAGCAGCACTATATGCTGGAGGGTCGCTATACTCGAACGACATGTAGGTTTCGCATGATTGAAAGCGAGTCTAAGTCAGAATACAAGGGTTCTCCGCTCGCTTTGCCTCCGTTTTCGGCTTCACCAGGTACCATATTGAAGGTGCGATGCTGTCCACTTTCATTTATCAAGTATTCAGATATGCCAGGCTATAGAATGCGGCATATCCATGCTCTACCACCAATTGACTATGATCAAGCGAGACATATAATTGTTCTAACTTACTCAGACGACTACATCGTCTACAATAGATGGTTCAAAATATCATCATACCCAGAGGTCCCATATTCCATGGGCTGATAAATCCGAGGCCTACTGAAAAAGTTCCGAGTTCCATGTTCAACTTGCTGCAATGGCCAAACCATGTTCGCTCAATAATGCGCTCGCCAGCTCTCAGAATTCCCTCCTTTAGCCTTTTACTATCCTTCTATGTTTTCCTACGACGCCTACCGGCAATCAGCCGACACCCGCTCTCCGACCCACCACGCTACACCCAATATCTACTATGAAATTGCCGCCTACCAGACAGAATACGGCGATTCGGCTTTCTCTCCATTGCCTATGTTCCCTTCTATGAATACGATGCGCAAAATTGCCTACAACGAGAATCTCATCGGGCCGTTCAGCATATGCTACGCAGCAGACATCGAACTATGTCAACAGCAGCAATAAGCACACTCCCAGAGTGGTCTGCCGAATGGTCTGCCGGTCAGTATCCCTCGCTAAGTCCCTCAGTGTATGGCGGCGGAGCTGTGTCGTCGAGCTATGCCGTCAAGAACTTCTCCGACAATTGGAAGCCTCAGTTTTGTATAGAGGGTTATAGCGTGTATAAGGTTGCAAAATCGAATAGAATTTAGGAGGTTACGCATTGCGTTAACCTTACGTGTCTTAAAATCAAGCTTGAGGCTTGGGTAACCCCTCAATGACCGGTATTATTTCAAACCGACATGTATATTCCTAGTATTTCTGAAGTATAGGACCGTGTTATACCAACTATTATTCCCAGGATAGTCCCAATGGATCGTCACTCTTCCTCAAATTTCTTCAATACAGACAAATAGGTCTTAGCATTGATGTTTGAGAGACAAAACAATTGGAGAGTACAGGCGGTGACACGGATTTCCAGAAGCACTGTGATACTCAAGAACCAACGAGGTTAACAATCACGTACGATGTTTTCCCGACATATTGAATCTTTGTTCCTTGCCCTCACCTATCTACCCAGATTCATTTTCAGCACCATCTCGATTCTGTTCGTTCAAAGGTAGTCAGTCACTGTTGTTTCACACTCCATGATACGGACCCACCGTCAAGTTGGAGCAATTGTTGCAATTAGTACAGTTTATCATGTTGGAGCAATTGTAACAATTGGTACAACTTGTCATGTTGGTACTTTGCTTGCATTGTTCACAATCGTTGCAGTTACTGCAGGATGAATTGTCGGTACAGTCATTACAATTGGAACACTATAGTCAATTGTAAGTATCTTTCAGCTGAGGTATGAATGCAGCCTAGTAGTATGGTGAAAGGATGATCTAGGTGGCGTAGAAACATACATTATCGCATTCTGCGAAATGGTCTTTGGCATTAGCATTGCCAACAATCCCGATTGTGACACGTGGGCTTGCCTTTGCAATTACGGCAGTTGCTGTTGTTCCTGTTCCCGTCGTCGTCTCTGTAGAACGAACCTTAGTTGGCATTTGCGCCCGTTGAAGAGAAACATGAGAGAATTGAAATAAGCTTTAAGCTCACTTAATGGAGTCCGAATCTTGTGAAACATGCGTCATGGTGACCACTTAGATAATAAGGCCAAGAAATTCGAGAGTTTATCGTCTGTTGCGCAGTGTTAAGTGAAAAGAATCTGGTCAGACATGCTATATACGGGGGAAATGCCACACGTCACTATGACGTAGTCATTATACCGCCACTACTAGCCGAGCCACGTTCAGATAGCGCGAATATATATCACTGGGCGTCAACCTTGTTAGTCAGAGTGCAGAAACAGATGCCAGCATTACGAGCAAAGGTCTGCTCTTCTCTGCATTGCGAACGTTTATATTGAGACGTCTATATTGAGACCTGATACTCCATAAACAAACAAACAGCATGACGTCCAACGCACTCTTCCGGCTATCAATCCCCGCAACAGCAGCAACCCTCTCAGCTGGCTTCTTAGGCCTTGGCGCCTTTCACTTCCTCGCACCTTTGCAGACCTGTGGGTTCTTCGGTTTGCAATGTCCTCCATCCAAACTCTCAAGGCCTGCTACTGCAATGGGAAAGGATTACCTTGATGGGCAGGCAGAATCTTGGCCCATTCCGTTCATTTACGCGAACGGAGGGCGGGAACTGATGTTGAGCATCGCTTTTTGGATAATGGGGGTGCAGCATAATCGAGAGGGAATTAGTGCTTTGATGTATGGGATATCTGTACGTTTACCTGGCTTTGGAGTTAAGGAGATTATCTGCTGATGGACTACGGGGATAGATTGCAGCACAGATAGATGCGTACGTCGTCTGGGCGTATGGTGGAGTAAGGTACGGTGGATGGAAGGGAAGGTGGATGATGCATTCCCTTGGCGGAGTAGTTGTGGGACTTGCGGCTTGGAATGAGTGGTTTTCTCACCTCTTCCTCAACATTGGGGGTGGAGTTCCTAGTTGAACACGGAAAACAATATATAGGTACAACAATATCAGATCCTCGCGTGGGACTTAGTTTCTTGCCCAAATAATATCAACCAATCTGCGAACGCCTTACCACATCTCACCTCTCACGGCCAGAATCTAGTATCCTCTACATTCTTGAGAAGATGGGCTAGTCGGTGATCAGTCGAGCGGGAAATTTTCCCTACTAGAAGGTCTAACCGGTCTTTCGTTCCCTATGGCTAGTGATCTTTGTACAAGATTTGCTACCTAGATTGTTCTGCGCCGAGCGCTAGCGGAAAAAGGTGAAGCAAGGATTACAATCATCCCCGGACCAACTTATTACGGTATTAATAGAGCTTGAAGCTATTCGGAGCTAAATCAATGCCGAGTCGCATAGACCCTCGGTTGTGGGTTATATGACGTCTCCCTTATACATCTAAATCCTTCCCTCTTTAAAGATTAGTTTATATATCTTGTCTAGTTAATTAATCCTCTTTTCTTAAATACTATCTTTATTGTCTTCCTCTTACCTAGTTACCCCTCCCTAATAGTTCTAATCCTTCTCCCCCCGACTACCTAAGAGAAGATAGTAAATACACGCTAAACCGTATCCGTTTAGGAGCGACGTACCTTAGAAAAACCTCTTAATCTAGGATCCCCTACCCCCTTGGTTAACCCTACGCCTATAACCGAGATAATCTCTCTTCCTAACCTTAAGCAACTCCGAATAGAGAATAAAGCTATCTAGGAACGTATTCGCTAGTTAGAGAAATAGTAGGCTCTATATAAAAGACTATAAACGCTTCTTAATAGAAGCGAACTTAATCCGCTAGCCGATTTGCTCTAGGATTAGCGCCGAAATAATACCAGATCGGACTATAAATAGGATATTAAAATCGACAATATCCCTATCTTTCGTATAAGAATCTGAATCTAGAAACGCTAGGAATAGCTTATTAATATAGATATTATATTCTAAGCTACCCTAAGATTATTTAGTACTAATACCTAGAAGATCCTAGGAGCCTAGAAATATATAAGCTCCGATTATAAGATAAAATAGTCCGAATTCGTCGGAGAAAAGGACCTTAAAATCTAGTATAAATATATAGATCTATAGGATATCTTTAAAAAATATATCTTTATCTATATTAAGAACTCCGCTAGTCTATAAGCTAAGATCCGAGAATAAATCGAATAAGCTTACTAGTTATCTAATTAAGATCCTTATAACTTCTATTCTTATTTATATAGTTTAGAGTATAATTACGTATTTAACTTTTTCGTAAAACTATAGCCCTCGCTTAAATAAACGATATTAAGTTTAGGAATAAATCTACCTACTAACTAAGATAATATAGTTAGTATAGCTATCTAATACTAAAGCCTTAACTAAGCTACTTTAGTAGTAAAACGCTTTTTTTTAGTCTATAAAGGACCTAAGATAATAATAGTAATAAGCGATCTCGATTCGATAGTTTATAGCGCCCTAATTATAATAACGCTCTATAACGCTCTAACTTTGATATATTTTAGCGATCTAATAATTTCGATAATTTAGTAAAATTAATATCTAAAACGCTTGTTACTATATCTATATTAAAGAAGGCGATAAGTAGAAGATAGCGTTTCGAACCTAATATCTCTATTTTAAGTATATAGTTATATCTTTTAGATTAACTAATATATCTACGACTTTCTAAAGCTATATCTATACCGTACTTTAGGGCCTCCTCGATATCTACTATATTATATATCTCGATAATATTCTTATCTTTTTATCTAATTACGAATCTTATACAAATTACCTCCGATAAGTCCTTAAATAACTCTATAATATAGAACTTTATATAAAAGTATCTAAATATATATTCTACTAAGATTAAGTCGAATTCCTAAGATATACTATCTTAACCGAAGGTATTTCGGTAGACCCTAAATAAGTCGCTATTATTACGTTATTGTTACGAACTAGTTGGCAGGATAGTAAGCCTATCGATCAGGTAAGGCACGACTGTCTTAAGGACGGGGTAACTCTTAAGAGGAGGCGGGAGCAATATATTGTAATAAGAACAGAGACTAATTCTTAAAGGGAATTATAGCCAAAGGATAGGACGCCTCTTTTTATAGAAGGGGCTAACATAATGTTTATACGGTAGGGAAAGAATCACAAGCGAAGCGAGGGCGTGGCGGTAGCGAATCGCCACTAGTCCGGCACGCACGACAAAGAATCCGGGAATAGCTTCAAAGAAGCTCATCCCGTAACAGTTATAGCCTATACCTAAAAGCTTCTATAATATCTAGGTCTTTATCGGATTCTATAACTTCTATTAGCGATTTATCTATAACTTCTCTAGAATAGTATAGCTACTTATATCGCTATTAAAAAAGAGTAAAAATAGTAAGAAGCTAAGATAAGTCTAGCTTCCCGATACTAAAAAGGCTATCTTTTACTAACTAATCGATACCTTAAAACTACCCCTATCTTACGATACTTCGAACCTTAATAGCTAATCTATATCGAACCTAACGCCTTAAAGTACGATATAGTAGCTATAATATCGTAGCCTAACGATAAAGGCCGTTAGTATCCGATCGTATTCTAGTCTCGAAAATTCTTAGATATAAAAATTAACTATAGAACCCTAGATTAGGAGCTTTACGTATTACGAACTAGTTAGTAGGATAGTAAACCTATCGATTAGGTAAGGCACGACTGTCTTAAGGACGGGGATAACTCCTAAGAGGAGGTAGGAGCAATATATTATAATAAGAATAGAGACTAATTCTTAAAGAGTATTATAGCCAAAGGATAGGACACCTCTTCTTATAGAAGGAGCTAATATAATATTTATACGGTAGGGAACGAATTATAAGCGAAGCGAGGGCGTAGCGGAGGCAAATCGCTACTAGTCCGGTACGTATAACGAGGAATCTAGGAATAGCTTTAAAGAAGCCTATCCCGTAATATTACGCTATTATTTATTTATTTAGGTACTAGCGTTACTACCTTAAAGGAAGTATCTATTAAATTAAAGTCCTTTCTAACTATACTAATCTATAGGGTTTTATACGCTAACCGAAGCTAAATAGTAGATAAGCTAGATAGTATATATATCTTATAGGTTTCGATTTTATCATTAAATATCGATCTAAGAAGATAAATCCCGCTAATACTCTATCTAGAATATTTAAAAGGACTAAGGACGCCTAAGATCCTAATCTTCTTTTATCGTTATAATTACGCTTTATAGATAAAAAGAGGGCGTTTAGCTAGCGACCTATCTTTATCTATACTTCTCTTGTAATATGCCTTGGGCCTTGCGCTTGGATTCGAAGATTATCAATTCATTGATGTGAGTATTAAAGGTATTACTACTAAAATCGGGCGTGATGATTTGGCGAACTGTAGGCGTTTCAACCGCGGCTTGAACAATGTTCTGCTGGTACATAGTGCTACTTGGATTAAGTGCTTTAATCACGGCGTGTTGATTAACGAAAGCTCGTTTTAGAGATTCTAGCGACTGATAGTCAACATTAACCGTCTTGAAAGCGGTATCACCTGTTGAGAGTAATGACGACGTCCCACGACGAGCGACGGTCACCGTGAATGTAGGATTTGCCGAGAGAGTATTGACTAATTCTTAACCGATATTTCCTCTAGCCTAGTGCGAAAAACGAAATCAGTAAATTAATGAAAACAGACTTCATCGGACACTAATAAAAAATGCTAGCTAAAGGTGTAAGGATAGGCTCGTACACCCAATATCAGAACGTTTTGAATTCCGACATCTCCAAGATGGTAACCAGACGCAAAGCTAAAATAAGTTTAAGCCTTCTATTCGCGGAAGAGCTACTTTATATCTAAACGAATAAAAGTGTTAACTAGGACGTTGATTGTGTATTTATAATCATTACGTTATCTGTTATTCCGATTAGAGACACGTCTCTCACAAGCTACCCCGCAAGATAGAACCTACACGGAAATTCCTTTTAGTGCTATATTTCCGGAAAATAGTTTTAAGTTTTTGCTAGCAACTTCGTAGGACAAGTTTTAGTAAGGCTTACTAAAGAGAATCATCAAGTCCGTATCCGTCGATAGCCTATTTTATATCGGGATTTTTCGAAATTGAGTTTGGTCCTCTAACATAGGCTTTATTATTAAACATACTTTAGGTACTAATTACTATAGTTAGCAAAATTCGGCTATAGTAGGCGGGGCGAGTCCGACCTTTTTGTTCTAGGTATATCGGGGTTACCTTAATAAGCTTAGGCCTCTTACTAAGACGCGGAAATTGCGATTTCTAACTAAAACCTTAGTAGGAATATGCTTACGGAGCATTTGTAATCAGTAGAAAATTGTCTACTTAGCTTGCGATACTTAAGATATTTGTAATCGATTTTCAATTAAGTATACAATCATAATAAAGTCGAAGAAAAACCCTTCCAATAGTAGTTCCTAGAAGTATTACCGGAATAGAACTCTTATCTTCAAGCAATATGTTAAAGCCGTTCCTTCTTGTTTGTCAATAGCTACCCTATCTCAATAAACTATGATTGATAGTTACTAATACTCTTGGCTTACCGGTGCTACCGGCATAGTCGGGTTTCGTGTCCTTATGCTTGCCCTAGAAGCGGGATATCGTATACGAGTCGTCGTCCGGAATAAGGAAGGATTCGAAAGAATTAAGTTACTAGGACTAGTTGCTAGATATATAGACCGATTCGAATACTTCCTTATGCCGGATATCACTATTGTAGGGGCTTTTGATAAAGCGGTTCGTGGCGTTGAATTCATTATCTACGTCGCCTCGCCTCTAGCTCTACCCTATCTTACCGACTTCGAGAACGACCTTGTGAAGCCCGCAATTTTAGGCACGACTAGAATACTTAAGTCTGCTCACAAGACTACTAGCATCAAAAAAATTGTTATTACTTCTTCGTATATAGCTATTAGATCTACAAGGGACATTCTTTATAGAATAGGCTCTAACGAACTATTCAACGGTAATTTTGCCTCTACTTACCTCTTGGATAACATTCTAACATACCCAAAGAAGAAAGTCGGGCTCCTCACCATACGGGACTATATAGCAATATATTGGAGGCGTATATAGCCGGGAAGGCTCTAGGCCTAGAAGCAACCGAGTCCTTTATCCAAGAGCGGAAGCCACTCTTTAACGTTATCAACGTCGGACTAGGATACATTGTTGGTAGGGATGATACTGTTACTAAGGCCGACAAGATTTGCAAGGGAACTAACGGTTTTGCAATCGGACAGCTCTTAGGTCAACTAGCACCGTATCCGGTAGGCTCGGTAATATCATACCTCGATGACGTTGCCAGGGTACACGTGGAATCTCTCAGCTCTTCTATCAGAGGTAACCATTTCTTTTTGCTTACCTCCGGAGGTCCTAATAGGGTTACCTAGGATAGTGCCCTAGAAATCGCCAAAAAGAATTATACTAAGGAAGTGAAAGCCGGTATCCTCAAAGTAGAAGAACATGGAACACAGACGGTCAGAGTGAGATCGGATTCGACTTATGCCGAGCGCATACTAGGCTTCAAGTTGAAAAGCTACAACCAGGCTGTTATTGATATGGTCGAGCATTATCTAGAGTTGATTGGGAATAAAGATGTGCCACAAGCGTGATCTGTATCGATTATCGCTAGACTCCGTTTGCTTCGCATTCCGTTCTCATTTTTTTTCACGATAAACACACCATTCCTATTATGGGCTACGTAGCTGGTCAACTGTAATCTATGATAGTTACGACGTACTAGTACTTATGTGGCTAGTAATTAAAAAACAGTTGAATGCAGAACGAGACAGGCGTAGGTCAATGTGCGGACAAGCCTTCGCGTGATAGAGCAATTATCAACCTACGTCTTATGTGAAATGGCGGTCCCCTTAATCTTATTTAAGACATTCTATTTAGCGATAGACTAGAAGGTGGAAAACAGTGAGTTCTTGGTAGCCGACGGGGTTTTCAAGACTGAGACGCAGCTTCATACTGTACAAGCATCGCAGCAAAGCTTGTCTTCCAAGAGTCTGTCAGTGGCTTTATTGAGCTGTCTATGCGCAGGTAGATCTTATTGAAATTAGATTTATTGCTTCCGTCCACGAGAATCCGTGTGTGCCATTTTGGGAGGCGGGGGAGTGGAACGTTCTGTCGTCAATATCAGGAGACAACCTTTACTCAGCATTCCGCAGGGAAATTTTCAGAGTTCACGACGCTCGCCATGCTTGAGGTGAATTTCGGGATGTTCGAGGGCTTGTCTGCTGGACACATACTAAAGGCGAGACATTTCTAATCTGCGCCTGCTCAAGGACCCCGCTCGGACTGAGTCTATCGCTCCGTCTCATCTAGTGGCTCGCCACGCTAGCCATGCGTACAGTAGTCGCTGGTTGTGAGCCCCTTTGCGTTATTGCATTTCGACCACAAAGCCCGGAAAGCGCATGGTAACGCCCTCCGCGCGGAATCTTTGTTTCTAGAAAACTTTAAAGAGCGAGCTTTCCCCGCGCCAAATCCAGCTGAGCCCCTCGCTACATCTCTCTTGCTTCCTATTACACTTTTTTCGGTCGTGCAATCCTGTTATCAAGAGACCCCATCTTAAACCCCTGCTACTACGAGCAGAGGTAGAAAAGTAAGCCCTCATCCAAACGCATTATCGCACTATCCCCCATTGTATCCCGGAATTGATTCCTAATCGACCCTAACGGCCTCTTGCCAACCCGGGCGAGCGGGGTCTTGCTACTTATACTCGTGGCCGTGAGGATCCCTGGCCATGCGCTCCTTCTTGTTCAGAGGTGAGATTGTCTAATTCTTTGCGGTCAACAGTGGCTACCCCACCCAAAGTGAGCGAATTAAGTTTAATCCCTTATGCGGCTTTTCAATACTAACTGGGCTATATTTGTAGAATCACAGAGCGGTGGTACACCCTTTGGAAAGGCGTGGACATGACCGAGCACCCGGACGCGTCAGTCTTCGTTACAAGGAGACTGATATCGACTATATTTTCGATTTATTCAACGGTGAAGTTCCCAATACCCACGATAATTCTTCCACTCGCGAGCACAAACTTCGTGGCGGCTCCGTGAAAGCCAAAGCAAGCTTGTCAACGGGAACGTGGACAGCGACGCTTCCATCGCAGCTTTCATCGCATTTCTTGTGGCCATCGAGAGGAATCTGTCTCGCGTTATCATTCGTAAAGTTGATACACTCTTTCAAGTTGCTCTATAATACTAGCAGCGCCGTTTCAACGTTCTGTCTCGGCTACTTTAGGAAAGGAGGTTTTCAGGTTGAAAATGGATGCGGCTATTGATAAATTTCTTGATTTAGCTATGCACTTTGATGATCATATACATATGTTTTCTAAACTACTTCTTAGAATGACTTTGAACCCCATCACCCCACATGCCTTCGACTTCTGTCCAAACAACTGCACGTCAGCTTGTCATGGGGAAGATCTTGGCCACACCGAAGATGGTTAGTGAAGGCTTCACTCACCGTTGGGTTTGGGTCTAATAGAACGGTCGGTATGCTTTTCGTCAATTCATAGGGGCTCAGACTGGCCGTGACCTTCCTTGAAAGATATAGATTTGTGTACCGCTCCGCACGAATAGAATCAAATCGAACTTTTGCCAGATTCGATTCGATTCGAATTAATATCGAACATAACGGTTCGTACGAATTCGAACTGAAGACCGATTCGAATTCGATTCGGAGTTCGCGAACTTTTTGTACTAAATCCTTATTGGGAAAGCGGTAAATCATGTCCGACTATATCGTACTATAGCTATTGTTCTACACGATGGTAAGCAATCGACATCACATAGTGTAGTTGGTTTCATAATTAGTTAATTGATAAACCCAAAGATAGCCCCATTTAATCTGACATAAAATTGAGCAATTTGGCTTCGGGTTGAACAAGCTGTAGGGCAGTATCAATAGATACAAATTCTCGCTCCAACCCCCTATCCAAAATATATAATCTTACCCCCAAGACTGCCTAATAAGTCTGTAATCGTATCTATGGTCTAGTTTGTTTCAAATTATATTAGCTCATAGGCCATATTAAGATACACGTAGTCTATTGATATAAAGTCAAAACATCAATAATTGCACATTATATACGACATAGAGTAAATGGATGGTCTAATCGGGCTAGCGGAGATTCTACCAGAACGCGTCTCCGCGTGGACGTGCTTTTACCAAGAGCAACATCCAAATCTTGGTCAAAAGCTACTGAAAACTATTCCTTCTAGTGCCCCAAAGTAAGCGATCAATTATGACATAAGCATGATATACTAATATAACCATATAGATAATATCTCCACTTGCAACCACATTCGACTGTCCTAACACCAGGAAGAATAAACGCGTTTATGTAGCGCTTCATAAATATGGCCTCCTTGCAGAGGATGTCCTACTTCCACGACCTCGAAAAAAGACAGCGGTCCGGACCGCCCTCAACTCACCAACTAGTCCGGTTTCAACCTCTCCGACCGCTCCCAGCAACATTTCCGTCAGCTTATCGAATCTTGGTACGGATATAGGCCCTTCACAATCAATATCTTAGGTTGAATACGAGACCGAGTATGTCGAAATTAAGCAGAGAGTCGGGACTAGATTGAAAGAGCGTAGCTAGGTGTAGAAATACTACCAAACAACAACTAAATCTAGTACGTGGAGGTTAGGAGATAAGGAGCGACCCGAGCTAAAACATCGGTATATTATATCACTATCTACATATAGATTCTTTCGATTTGCATTAAAACTACGATCTTCAACTACTAGGTTAAAACAGCACCTACAGCAAACCCACAGGCTCTTTCAGGACGGTCATTCAGAGCGCCAAGGGCCGTTAAGCTTATAGATTGCCAAGGAAAAGAAGCCCCTATTCGAAGAAGCTATCTTGGATTAGATTATATCTACCTATTAGCCGTTTATATATGTCGAGCAACCTTCATTTAAGGCTATATTGAGGTCTGTAGACTTTGAGGCGTCTATACTAAGTGCGGATACTGTTTCGTGCCGATTAAATCTTCGGCTTAATGCTCTTGACAGTAAACTTCGAATCTTAATGGCTTCGGCATTCTCAATCGCGCTATCTCTTGATAGCTAGATAAGCTAGAATTTATTGCTAATGCTAGCAATCAATGCTCACTGGATGTTATCTACTTTCTAGCAACATCGAGCTTGTATTAAGTTTATTGAAATCATAGGTAGCCACTCTAGAGAGAACCTTGCTAGTATTGTTGCGACGGTTCTTAAGAGATTTTATATATCTGATAAAGTTATGATAATTATAGCTAACAACGCATCTAACAATAATACGCTACACCGATGTCTTTTCCAAAAGCTATGTCGGCGGTACGATAAGTACCTAGCCGATACTATTATTCGAGAAGGGACGATAAAATTCACCTAGAACTCCTAAATCCGCTGCTTTGCTCATATCCTAAATTTGGTTATAAAAAGAATATTGAGGTCTTTATACGCAAGTTCATATAGGGAAGCTTATAACCTCCTTGATAATGTTGCCAAGAGGAGCTAGAAGACAATAAACGTTCCTACTTCCCCAATTGCAAAGCTTCGGCTACTTGTCCTTTGGATTACACGATCTCCGCAGCGAATACAGAAGTAGGATAATCGACCTAGCTATACAAAAGCCATCCACTACGATATAGATACTCGATAGAACTCTACTTTTGTTATAATTAAGAGAGCCGAAGAGTATCGCCGGCAGCTCGAAGATACAGTCAATGATGAGCCACATATTGAAGCCTTACGTCTTACACCTAACAACTGGAGACAGCTCTTAGATATCAAGAAAATCTTGGCCCCCTTCAACGAATATACTAAGTATGTCTCTCGGGATAACCCTTCAATTCATATGGCGGCACGGATGTTTGAAGAGCTCCGTTCTATACTCTTGGCTCTTAAGGAACGGCGAGACGATTGGCAGAACGTCTCGCTAGCTCTAACTGTTCCTATATCTGATGGAATCACCCTACTAGGGCACTACCACGACCGCATCAAAGACAACGACATATACTATATCGCAAGTTTTCTAGACCCTCGGATCAAGACCAAGTGGCTCAAAACGCTGCCAGATGGAGAGAGGATCATCGACCGAATCAGAGTGTTCCTAAAAAAAGCATATCCCACCCACAAATAGCCTATATCGATTACTCAGTATAGCGTCGCTGAGTCTGATATTGACCAGTATTTCGATACGCCTACAATCAGCACTGGTTTTGATTTAAGTCAGAGCCAGACTGAATTCATACGAAACTGGTGGAAGATCAACAGGCTTGAATTCACCTGCATGGCCCAGGTAGCACAAGATCACCTTGCTATACCAGCAGCAGAGGTGGATATCGAGAGATTGTTCAATAATGGGAGAGATGTTCTTGGAATTCGACGTTTCTCCATGAAAGGAAGGACGCTTAGGACTTTATTAAGGTTGAAAGATGCTAGAAGTTGGAAGTCTGAATAGTTACATAGTGATAGTTAGACATTGACAGGCCCATAATACCAAGGTATATAATTAATGAATATTATGTAGTAATTTTTTGGTTTTCAAGTAGTAAAATTATAGACTAAAGGTAATTAAAATAAGATAGAAAAGTGATTCAGATAAGAGAGAAAAGTAATTTAGATTAGATAGAAAGATTTAGATAAGACAGAAAAGTGATATTTACATAAAAGAGGAAATATTTACATCGCTTTATAGTCATCTAACACTCTCGGACGCTTCCTTACCCAACCAGAGGTCCGAATCTGGCTTTCTAGCATCAAAGAGACCAAATCATCATTACTCTTATCTATATTAGACAAAACACGCGTTAGTCTCTTACTAGCCTAAATAGAAGATAGCCTAGAAACCTCCTTATCTACCTTATCTACCTTATCCTCCTAGTATTACTAATTAGCTTAAAACCTTCTATTTCCTTAGAAGGTTTATCTAATTTACCTTCCCTATAGATAGGTAGAGTTCGGATGAAAGCTAGCTACTTATCTTCTATCTTAAACCTAGTTATATTTTTATATATTATTAGGTCTTAGATAGTTAAAGAATTTAGACGACCCCTCCGATAATAATATATATCTCGGGCTAAATTAAATAGTCTTTCTATACCGGCACTAGTAGTAGGAATAGAGAAGATATCCTATGCTATACGTACTAAGGTAGGAAACTTAGCCTTATACTCTTTCTAGAACTAACGAGGGCTAGTTAGGACTAAACCTAAGTAAAACCAAAGAGATTAGACCAAAAGACTAGAAGTAAGAGAAAAGGGCAGACAGAAATAAGAGAAAAGGGAGAATAGAAGCTTACCTCCTTATAGAAATCTCGTTAATTTATCCTAATCCTAGGTAGATTAAGGGTTTCGTCTAATTATTTGATTAAACTTAGTTCGGGTAGAGGCCTAGGGTTTCGAAATCATATAACGCTCTATTTGATATAGTTTTATCCGGGCTTTAAAGGATTCTAGATATAAAGAAGGATAGTCTTTATCCTTCTAGTCTAGGCTAGAAAAGAACTATAATTTATACTTAGGGGCAAGGATTATACTATATATATAGATATCACTAAGTACTAGATTTAGGGTTTTTAGGGTTTTAGCCTCATAGATAAGGCCCCAAAATTACCCAAAAGCGTATAGGCCCTCCGTGGCTAGCGGTCTTAGCATCCCCCATAAAAAAAACCCCCCTTTTTATAAGACTTAATTTCTACCACTTCTAGTCGTCCAATCTCGCTCAAAATTTAACAGAGTAAAATTCACTATTGGGCATATAACATACTAAAGAATCAGCCCTATCCGACCACTAGAAAGCCTTTTAGACCTGGGGCCAAAATCGCGATGGCCCCAGGTCCCCGGCCCGCTTTTCCTACCCACTCTCGGCCAATCAGAACCCATACTAAAAGGGCAGGCCATGTCGGGAATAGAGTTAGGGACGAAATGAAAGCTTTTAAACATCACTCTGCGACTCCATTCTTCATAGAAAATCTCAATGGACAAAGGAATAAACATGTGGTTCCTCGGTTGAGAAAAAACATCGCGAGGTTCAAATCGACCCCGCGGCGGGGGAGAGGGGTTTTCGGCATTGACCTGGAATTGCATCTATTCTAAGAAAGGAATCTTCACCGGCGAATGTCATGCGGGAGTCAGTATTGAGCATATTGGGGCTCGCTAGATGTAAACGGCTGCTAAGGCAAACTTTGGTAGGTCGACGAAGAAGGCCAAGGCGTAAGCGCCGTGTGCTGGTGCTGAAGAACCACTATGATAGGACAAAAACCCACGTCCAAGGCCGTCGGCTGACCAGATCAAGAATGCGCACAAACGCTACAATGCAAGATGACCGCATCGGCCCCGCGAATCCTGGGGGTATGTGGGGAACGTCCCTGAGACGGCGGAACTGCCGATCGACGGGTGGACTCGGTTGGATCGCCGTCGTATACTAGTTATACGCCCACTTCATGACAGTCATCTGCGAAGATCGAGTGGCAAGATGCAGAAGTTTCACGCAAGTGAATTCTATTGGCATGCCCCTTGTTCCTGACAGATCGGAGATAAAAATGCTCTCGGACGCACCCGTGAATAGAAAGGAACAGGAGGGCGATGGTTAGCGATGGACAAAAGTTTGGTTCAGTCAACTATTGGAAACTCTAGACAACAACAACCTTCTCCCCCCCCCCCC
>JGI24509J20081_1000394_pt1 | contig 18518 bp, 17 predicted proteins | sample LinPmetageLP29_FD_20081 | JGI IMG/M metagenome (IMG submission 20081) | reverse complement strand
AGTGGCGTGATGAGTTAACCGACTTTGTCGTGAGTAGCGAGTCGCGGCTAGAGCACCCCCGCCGCAACTGGAGCTTGTGCTATCTGAGGTAGTGAGGGCTTCGCCGGTGTAAGGACTGTGCCGACTTAGATGTTATCTGCCCCCTCCTTGAGTGACTAGTCTTGTTGCGCTAAGCGATGATAGCCTCGTCCTTAGTCTAGTTCTTGCCTAGATTTTCGACTAGCTAGTAGTCGATATAGTCTGGCCTTCTAGTATAGTTATATAACCAACTTGAACAAATAGACTAGACGATTATTGGACATAAACAATAGACATAATAGCTAAGGCGGTCGCTAATAGGATTTTACTCCTTAGTAGTATAAAAAGGTTTATTTAGCTACAAAAAAAGAGAGATAAGAGAAAAGCAAGAAAGAAGTAAGGAAGAAGTAAGGAAGAAGTAAGAAAGAAAATAAAGAAGGGTTAAGCTAGTTATGATCTAGTGCTAGTATCTATATAAGCCTTGCTTCTCTATATTATCATAACCATCGCTTCATGACTTCCTTTAGTACCTAAGCTATATTAGTCTTGGTAAGTAAAAGCACTGTCATAGATAACTAAGCTCTGATACTAATGCTTATGTTAGTTCCTCGACGTAGTCTCTACGGTAGCACTTCCGACTTCGGATCTATGTATGTTATCATCCCGCTTCCTACCGCGTATACGTGGTTCATTGTATACTAGTTGGAATTTCAGTCATCAGCGCCGTCTTTGCAGGCTACGGCCATTGGAGTACCACTCGGTCACAAAAAGCGAGACCGGGAACAGCAAGAGAAGAAGTTCGTGCCTAAGGAAGATCTTGTTGCCGCCCAAGATGCAATAATGAACCTTGACACAGAGCTAAAGAAACTGAGGAGTCACTTCGAGCGTGAAAAAAGGAGAAATGATGAACTCCATAGGCGGGTTAGGGAACTGGGAGAAGAGTGCCAGGAGAGCGCCAAGCGAGAGACTCGAGGAGCTTTTCTAAGCTGGACGGAGGCTAGTATTATTATACAGGGTGACTATATCTTTACCAACACCCGAGATTATCAGAACAGGACGGAGGCCTACTGAGGGAGCGAAATCGTTGGAAAAGGCTTGGCGGTGCGCAAATCTGCAGTTATCTACGTACCATTCTGAACTGTAGCAGAAACTCGCAACGAAAATGTCGTTATAAACACGTAGAAACTCCATAAAGATCACATAAATTTCATTTCTGTATTAGCCAATCATACGCTTCGTTTAAATCGATATTCGATAATCCTGACGCACCTGATGCACCAGTGCTGATGGTATCATCACCAGTGTCCCATCCCATAACCTGCCGGGGTTGAACAGGTTGTCTCTACGCAAGCCATGAATAAATTGTCAAATATAGACTAAAATTTTAGTATGGCTCAGTTCTGGTGCTTAATACAGAAACATGGAAAACACAATCATGCAGAAAGAGCGGTAGAGTTAATCGCACATATGGATCGAATTGTTCGACAGTTATTATCAACAGAAGGAAAGAATATAGTGAAATGTGGAATGTCGGATCAGACTCGGCCGTGGCTTATGCTGCACGGGGAATGCACGGAAAATAGACAAACGAAGGACGGTGACAGGAGATGTCTGCATGATGCAAAGGAAAATGGGAAGAGAGTGAAGTATGGAGGTGTAGGCGGACCCTATCCAGGGAGGTGCCAAGAAGCCACCCACGGTGTCTTCTATTAGGGAGGCAACGCAGTGATCAAGGGAGAGGTGCTGGTCGGACAAGAAGAGAAAGGAGACTCGTAGCCATTATAGAAGTGACGCAAGCCGTCTCTGTTTGAGGACCTGCCCACAAACTCGAGCAATCCGTTTTCAGTGCCAATGAAATGCTTTTAGTGGTGGGAGTGGATGCGGTTGACCCGAGGGCTGTATCGACTGGTACGGGAGAGCGAACCCACGTCGTGCTTGCCATCGCAGCAGGCACGGACGTTCTCAAGTCGATCGTCATCCTCGTGGTCGTGTCCGAGATGCTCGACACTGTCTCGACCACGAAGGCTTTCGTTGTGGACACTAGGAGACTGGCCATGACGTCCCTTCAGACTGGCAATCGATCCGCGGATCGAGCTGTTCAGGATTGTACTGAGACGGGATGAGGATCGCTGCTGGGCTTCTTCGGGAACCTGCAGCGTGGAGTTCGGTGCCGAGCTGAGTGCGGGGGATGCACGTCCAGGAGTCCCAGCTGAGCGCATAGACATGGCAGAAGCTGCACGTTGCTGCTTGGGTTTCCCGCGGACGGTGTGACTGTTGTAGGACGACAGTGACATCCGAGCTGTCTGACGAGAGGCCGAGCGGAAACCGGGGTTAAACTCATCGATATCATCCAAAGTCACACTGTTATCGTGGTCCTCGCAGTTGTCATTGGTCTCACGCAAGAGGAGGTACGACAGGGCATTGAACCAAGTCTCGTGCCGTTGGCTCGTGCTGGCAGTGAACCGAACCCGACGGCCGGGGCTGACAACCTCCAAGCTTCGGCAGTGAAGGCCCGGAGGATACGGGTTGTCATCTGCGACCACTCGCACCGCCTCGATTGGCACACTCTTTGTCCGAAGCTCGCTCTTACCAGCAGTCTGTGGGTCTTGTTCACTCCAGTATAAGGTACGGGTATACGGGTGGACCCAGAAGTACCGCCGATGTCGTGTGGACGACATGTCCGCTGAGCCGGTCTTTCGCGTATATTTCCAGAGGAACTCTCCAATCATTGTTTGGGTGATCGCCTGGATCATGCGAGGGTCAGTGTTAGGTCCATAGCCGTGAGGCGTGGGACCACCATGAGGGCTCATGTTGAACCGCTCCTCGACCTCGGAAGCAAACGACGACACTGATGATCGCCTGGACATCTGGCTCTGGCTTTCCCTCCTCATCCGAGCTTGGGTAGACATGGTCTTAGTGGACCCAGCACGGTTGGCATGTTCGCCTGGTGTCCGCGGCCCCTGCACATTCATGCGATACGCAGAGGCGGGCGCCAAAGGAGGACCCATGGTACCGGGAGACGGTGCGGGCACGTCGATTGACTTTTTCTCGGCCGCTATGATAGCCTCGCGGTGATCCGAAGGCAATGGAGGGTGATAGCTGACACCGGATGCCTGGCTGCTTGCAGTATCAGGTCGCCTCGGCGTTCCTGATTTAGATGACTGCGGCTGAGGGCGAGGCCTGAGCTTGGGAGTAGCGAATGATGAAGTAGCCGCGGCAGTAGCAGTAGCAGCAGCCGCCGCAGCCACCGTCGCTTCTTTTGTATGATGGCTGTCGCCGGAAGTGGGCCGCGCGAACTCCCGTTCCATGAGGATCTGATCGATTTGCTTTGAGGAAAGAACGGTTTGAGCGCCCTGGTCGGTGCTAACAAAGCTGGACGGTTGTGTACCAGTATGAGGCAGGGCATTGCCAGAAATGTCGCTCAGAGCCAGACCAGTGCTCATGCGCTGCTCGCTGGTCGTGGTACCAGCACGGCTGCGGACACGGTCACTAGTTTCATCTTCATGGACAAGTGCGGCTCCAGCAGCCTTTGGCTCATCCACTGGGTCTGTCTGGATGCCAAATTCGGCCATTGAGGGGGCCACACGTGGCACATACTGGACTGGATGAGTCTCGATCGAGCGTAGAGTAGATAGTGAGGGGCTTGGGAGCGGAGGAAGTTCAACAGGCTTGGGTGCAACCGGTTGTGTAAATGCCGGATTCAGCCAAGAGATTGACAGCTGTGGAAGAACTGGCTCTGGCTCAGGCTCGGGAATAACAATCGGTACCGGCTCTGGAACAGGTTCCGGAAGCTGAGGCTCAACGGGCTCAGTGTGTTGAGAGGCAATAGTCGACACACCCAGCTCGGGCAATGGAGCTTCTTCGACAACAGGAGGTTCGGGGATGGGCTCAGGTTCGGGGAATCGGGCCGGTACAGGCTCGGTGGAATGGGCGAAGAGAGATGACAAGGATAATTGGGGCAGTTCTCGCACAGGCTCGACGGGAATGACAGGTTCCGGCTCAGGTATTTCTGCCACAACGGGCACAGTGTACTGCGAGGAAATTGAGGAAATATTGATCTCTGGAAGTTCGGGCACATGAAGCTCGTGCTTCACAGGCTCGACCATGCCTCCAGAAACGTATGAAATACCAAGCTCTGTGAACTTGGGCACCTCGGGAACGGTTTCTTGAGTAAAGATGGTCGCCATTCCCATTTCTGCCGGCTCGGCTTGAGTGCCCGATTCAGTAGTTCCTACACTTCCTACAGAGCGCTCATCCCATACCATCTTCGGTGGGGTGGGAACGTTAGCCGGGTGGCCACCTTCAGCAGCTAGGGGCTTGAGAGGCGTCCATTGTGTTCCAGAGCTAACCAGGGTAGGGATTGTATCCCGGGCTTCAGGATCGATTCCTCGGTCAGCAGTCTGACTTCTCTGCGGAGTAGCCGGGGCCTCGGGAAGCGCAGCTTCGCCAACAACGTTGACAGGAGCGGCAGCCTCCCAAGGATCAGTCATTACGCCACTGTCGACCATAACAGGCTTGGGCGGCACATCCAGCATTGCCTCAGAGGGTCTGCGAGAGGCCGATGCAGGTTCCATACGCGGGGTAGAGGCCTCTGCAACTTCCTCCTCCTCTTCCTCCTCGCCACCTTCCAGCTCTGCAAGCTCAGCGAAGAGACTTTGACCCTCCTGGGCCATAGATCCTTGCTCGAAACTTGGAGCAGGGGAGTTGCGTGAGCTGCCCGGTCGGCTGACAGAGGCCATCGGGGCTTCGCCAGACGGGCGAATCCGTCTCAAGAAGCTCCGCTTGGACCGGACGCCAGAACGAGAGATATGCATTTGGCTGGGCGAGGAATGACCTCCATCGTCTGTCTGGTCATCGTCCGTGGAAGCTGAGCTGTGGTACGAAGTGCGATCCCGAGCCTTGGCCATCATCAACGACGAGGAAACTCGGTTCCGCGGTGTGGTCTGGACGTTGTTCTCGGTCTCGGTGAGGCCTGCAGAGTCATCGCTGCTGTCGTCCGCCATGCTTTCCACGCCAGTTTGGAATGCCTCGCTCTCGGTAGCAGTTGCGCGCTCATTCGCCGTCTCGAATCCATCCTCAGCTTCGGTGGCAGTTTGGTAGACGTCGCTAGGCTCATCAGGGGAGCGAGCACCAGAGCGGACTCTGGGGATAGCTGCCATGATCGGGCGAGTGGGGCTAGTCTGACCAGCATTGTCCTCCCAATCAGTGTCCTGGAGTTCGACAACCGATTTCTCCTTGCGACCAGCACCAAGAAGATCTGGACGAAGGGGTTTGCGGAAGGAGTCTTGCTTGGACTTCAGGCGCGCCTGTTTGCTCGAGGTTGGCGCAGCGGTCTCGCGGCGTTTCTGCTCGACTTCATCGCGGGCTTCTTGCAACATGCGCTTAAGCTCAATCTTCTCCGTCTTTTCGCGATGGATGGTGCTCTTGAGGTTCTGGATCATACGATGGGCATGGCCCAGAGAGCTTTTCAGGGTTTCCGTTTCCAAGTGTCCATGGCGAGGAGTGAATTTGTTAGGTGACGGGGGCGGAGAGTTATCAGGCGTGGTATGTTCTTGGTCAGAACCGTCGTTATCCTCGGGGATATCACGAGAGCTCTGGGATTCATACTCTCGGATACGCATGGCAAGGCCTTTCGCCAGTTCTTGGTTTTGAGAGGTCAGCTCTTCGAGTTTCTTCTGCAGGGCAGATTTCTCCAGATCGCCGGCATTCAGGTTCCGACGCAAGAGGTGCATCTCAGAATCGTTGGCTTTCTGCAAGGCTGTCTGTTCCTCCAGGAGCTTCGAGTTGGCTTGCCTCAGCTCCTCCACTTCTCGCTCCACGGCACTTTTTTCGGAGTGGGAAGCGCTGAGGCTGCTGTTGAGCTTCTTCTCACGTTCGTTGGCGTCTCTGATAGCTGCCATCAGCTCATGGGTCTGCGTTTCCAAGGCCCAATTTTCATCCTTATAGCGCTGTTCGCTGTCATCGAGTGCCCGAATGCGCTGCGAATAAGCTTCTGCTTCGAGCTCCAATCGCGATTTCTCCAAATTCACCGTCTTCAGCGACTCCTCCCGTTCAGCGAGAAGCGCCTGTAATTGACGAACTTGGGCCAGAAGAGAGGTGGAAATTTCGGTCGCAAACTCGATATCGTGCACTCGACTGGCTGGCTGGTTGCGCTGTTTGCGGGACGGGACACTGACTTTGCTGGGAGAATTTGTCGCTTGGCTGGCGAAGAGAGCAGGACTGATGGGGGACTATCCTGGGAGTTAGATGGGACAAAGGTCAAGGCTATGGGCGTTACAGTCATGGTACCTTTTGATCGAAACCTGGTGTACCCGGCTGGGTATCCTCTGCGCCTCCGGCCAACCGCTTTGGAGCCAAAAATGCGCGCGCCGTCTCTCGACCAATCTCACTATACTCTCGTTCTAGGTCGGCGAGTTTCTGTCGAAGTTCCGGGCTCATTTCCCCTTCATCCTGTTGTTGCTCGACCTGCTTGAGCTGCTCCTCGAGTTGTCGTTGTTGGTCGATGAGTGCAGTTCCCAACTTGGATGCCTCTTCCAGACGGCGCTCAGTCTCTGCGAGATGAGCCTCGAGAGCCCGCTTGGCTTGTGCTGGCGAAGAAGCATTGAGGCTGAAAAGTTGCGTGTCGAAGGACGAATAACGATGAGACTCGCGGGGCACGGGTGGTTGCCCGTTAGTCGAAACGAACGGATCCTCCATCATGGCGGCAAGAGCGTTATCCGCGGTTTTCGATGCTGTCATTCTCCGAGGGTACGGCGTACCTCAGTCGGCGTCCGAATCCTCTTCAGTGGGAGGACACAGTCGCCGCTGGGAGGGGAGTCGCACGACTTCTTCGATGAATCAAGGTAAGTCTAAACGAGCATCGTCCAAGTCAACGCGCCTTGAGTGTCGCAAGATCCCCGCGCAGGGACAGTGAGCCGACCAGCGACCACAGAAATATGCAGGGGAAAACAAAAGGGGTTGGACACCGCCCGCGAGGAGCGAACGTGGGAGGGGAAAGAGAACAACAAACGCGGGCGAATCAGTGTGAATCCCGGACCTGCGAGATCTGGGAATACGCGTTGATCACCAAACTAGAAAACACTGCAAGTCTGCAGGAATTATCATTCAACAGGAAAAAGCAACAAAAGAAAAAGGAAAGTAGACTTGGGCAAGGAAATGAAAACGAGGGAAGGGAGTGTAGGGAGAGTGATTGGGGTAGGGCGACTCAGGCGGGGAGTGGAAGAAGAGAGAGGGCGCACTTGGGAGGAGTTCGTCTTTGCCAAATTGGCGGTGTTTGAGATTGGGTAGGCCTCAAGATGGGGAGAGCACGATCGCCCCTCTATGACGCTCGTGGGTATATATATAGCTAGTGGGGTATCGCGGGAAATTACAGCACTATATACTACATAGAAAATATACAGGTCGACTCGACGTAAACAAGTCATCGAAAACAAGGTTGAGCTTTCCGATTCGACGGTTTTGTGTTGTTGTTGTTCGCACGCGTTGTTTGCATCGTTTGCATTGCTGAGTCATCTCAGATTCGAGAGCCTTCGTCATCCGATCTTGATCTGATATCAAATCGATCATTCTTCCTCCCAAATTCCTCATTTCTGTCTCTCGATTTAGTCGCCATGGCAGAAGAAACTGAAGTCGCCGAGGCTGTCCCCCAGTTCGGCTTCAAGAAGCGCTCCAACAAGGCCAAAGCCAACTTCCGCAAGAAACCCGCCACGCCACCTCCAGCCTCCGACTCCGATTTCACCTCCTCTGACGACGAAGAAGGCCGGCGCATTAAGAGGCGGCGCAAGAACGTCGCAGTGACTGCCTCGTCTGCTGCAAACGCCACCAGGAAAGACACCTCCGTCGAGCAGGCCCCCGCTGGACCCGCTCCATTGACGACGAGCAACGATGCAACCAAGAGCGCCAACTGGTACGATGAAGACTTGAGCGCCAAGAATCTACTCGGCTCGACGAGAGCGCAGCCTCAAGAATCGGCCGCCCCAGACGGTACCTATAAGGGCAAAGCCAACTATACATCCTTCATCCAGAAGAACCCAGACGCGCCGACAAAACAGTTCGGTCCGATCAAAGCGCCTACCAATGTGCGGACAGTAACGGTGATGGATTTTGCACCTGATGTGTGTAAGGACTGGAAACAAACAGGATGTGAGTCATTGTCGACCTCGCCGTGAACCTTTAACCCGATACAGTTGCTAACTCATTTACCTATACAGTTTGCGGTTTCGGCGATTCATGCAAGTTCCTTCACGCACGAGAAGACTATAAACAAGGATGGGAACTGGATCGCGACTGGGAGATAGGCACCAATGGCAAGAAATTGACCGGGCGGGTCGTGTCGCAGCGCAAAGGTGCAGGCAAGACCGAGGAGGATGAGGAGGATGATGATGATGATGAATTGCTGGAAAGCATCCCATTCGCCTGCATTATTTGCAGAAAACCCTATCAAAACCCCATCATCACGAAGTGTGGTCACTATTTCTGCGAGTCCTGTGCCTTGAATCGCTATCGGAAGAATCCTTCTTGTGCTGCGTGTGGCGCGGGGACTGGAGGTGTTTTCAACGTCGCGAAGAAGCTCACTGCCTTGCTGGACAAGAAGCGGGAGCGAGCACGCAAACAACGCGAAGAAGCAATTGCCAATGGAGAAGAAGTTAGCGACGAGGACGAGGAAGATAGTGACTGAGCAGGCTGTTGAAATGCAGCTGGGCTGCACAGCGTGGACGTTATCTTTCTGATGTGGAAACGCGATACATAGTACCTAGGTAATAAAACTAGAAGATCACTAGGATGGCTGTCCGGTCCAGGAGCATCCTGCCTCCACGGACCGTCTGTGTCCTATCTCTCACATATACAAACCTTCTAGGCCGGAACAGTGTTTCTATCGACACGAGCTGTATTATAATTCGAGACAATCTACAATACAACAGAGTATACGAGTGGTATGCCAATATATCTTCTATCGAAATGAAATATAAGTAGGATGATCTCTGTACACCGGGACGGGACAAGTACGCCCCAAAGCTGTATGTTGTATGGCGTCAAGCCCATCTACAGAAACTCCAGCACCTGAACACAAAAAAGTCTAACCCAAAACCGAATGAACGCCGGGATTCTCTGCGACTCCGCGCCGGAAATGAAAATGAAGCTGCAGGCATGCGAAAACTCAACAACTATGCGCAAGGCCCGTGGCCTCTTAGCATTGGCCATAAACCTGGCAATAGCAAAGCTCCTCATCGGGGCAGTAGACGGCATCCATGCCAAAAATAACATGCCATAAAAACTCCATGACTCGTCCAGACGAGGCATCGTTCAATTCCGTATCGATAATCCACTGCCGGAACTTGATGTAGTCGTCGCGCGGCCGCGAATATACCTGGGCGCGCGAGACAGCGAATTGCGCACAGCACGCTGCGCCAACCTGATCCGGCTTGCGGAGGTATCTCTGGTTGTAGGACTCGGTTTGGTAGGGCGAGGAGGTGTTGAGCGGCGGAGTGCTGGTACTTTCGAATACATCCCACCAGACCTGCTCGGTGATATGGGCGTTGTATCGGTGGGCTTCCTTGCAGCCGGGATTCCAGTTGCAGCGGAGGTTGACGTAGCCGTTTTGTTGGACAAAGTCGAGTTGGAGCATGCGCATTGCGGCGACGTTGTCGTGGAGTGGAGCGTCGACATGCCAGGCCATTAGGAAGCCGGAGCGGTGGGCGTGGAGGAAGACTATTGTTGAGGGGAGGTCGTCGTAGTGATCGATCACGTAGGTAAGGTAGGCCATGGACTCGTGGCCTTTGTTTGCGGGGGTTGTGAGCACATTGGCGTCTGATTCTGTTGGTTGGGAAGGGTTGACGATGTAGATGGCTCGTTGCCAGCTATAAAGCGAGTTAGTCCCCGACCCGGCCAATTAAGGGGGAGATATTTACTCTGTCAGCTGCTCTTCTACCCAATCGGTAGGTTCCTCCTCCAGCTTGGCCATCACAATCACCTTGTCTCCCGGGGTGGTGTAGTTCTCAGCTGGTCTGTGAATAGGCCCATTGCGATCCAGCCAATCAACCAGGTATGCGCCAGCGCGGTACTGGTTACAAATGTCCTGTAAATGGACCTCCAGCAGATATAGAGAAAACAATAGCAATGACGTAACGCATAATGCGAGACGTAGTCCACCTTTCATCGTGAATGCAAACAAATTATACTTCCAAGATCGAGGCGCGCCCTAAGGCCAAGCTCCCAATCCAATTGTTCCAATCTCACAGCGGGAGCGACCAGTGAGCCATTGATAGAAGGGTAGATTATACAAGAAAGTCGATAGAGAAAGGACTGAATAGAGCGAGAGAATTGGAGACTGAAAGTCGAGTGTATGAGGGGAAGTTGAGAGAAATCGGGGAAAGAGAGTGGGAAGCGACTCGGTCCGCAAGGAGACGGGGAAAAGGAGTGTGGAAAAGGATGTAAAAGGACGATGATAAGTTGAACGCACGATCTACTCGGCAGGAAATAGTCTAAGCAGAAAAGAGGAAAGGCGGGATAAAGGACGGACTAGGAAGGGCCTATGCTTAATCTTCCTTTTTTTTTTTTTGCCATCCAAGAGGCTAAGCCGCGTTTAACTTAGAATGTCATGCTGCACCAACGTCACTGGGTCCCGCAGGCGACGCGAGACTGAGATGGGACTGGTTCAGGGGATTTCGGGGCCGCGAGTCAAAACCGGGGCTGGTTAAAGGCCGCACTGGCCCTTGGCGCCAAAAGCTTGGCTTTGAACCCCTGCAGACTGTGTATGGAGTACTCCATAGACAAATTAACTGGGGGCCGACGTCAACCGCGGGTGGGCATTCAGTTGATTAGCTGGTTCACTGTATGATATGATATGTGTACCATGGATCACACGTGGCAACGGACACAGTTCAAGGGAGAGAATGCGGGAAAATAGAGAATAGACGTAGTTCCCCACCGACTTGGTGGGTTTAGCTTCGTATCCTCATGTCCTATGTGGGGTTTCAATTCTCCCCTGTCGAGTTAAAGTTGTTGAGGGAGAGTAGATTTTTTGACAGTCTTTTGTGTGTATGTAGTCCAATTCATACCCCAGTTGAGTGTCATCGTGGCATAGTAGTGTGGCAGTGTGGCAATGTGGCAATAACGGAGTGAGGATTCACAACTCATTCAGCGCAACAGAGTACGGAGAGTACGGAGAGTACCCGCCGTACGCGGTAGTCTTCCAACCCTCATCAAGTCCCGAGCACTGCAGTGTACAGAGTAGCCCTGATATGCCGTATTAGATCTGGGACGGGAGCCGAGGGGATCAATTCCATGCGGTTTGATCCTCGCACAAACACCCGCTCCCTTGCAGTCCGGTCGGTTATTACTCCATTAAGGGGAATTGATATAGTCACTTCCTCCCAAAATAGGCTTAGCGTATTGAACTGCATGTCTCTGTCTTTTATTTTTCTCTTCTTCTGACTACACCACCCAGTGATTATACAAAGGTATAGACGCACTAGAATGCGCAAAAGAAAAGTGATTACTTTGTACTTGCGCGCCTTTTAGGTAGGCTGTGTAGATGCGGTAGAAAGTGGGTCATAGGGAGTGTTGAATGTAGTTGAAGTCTCAATGGCCCCCAAAAGTCCGGGGCTGCCCGACTCATTTTCAGCAGACGTAAAGACAAGCCAGACAGCTTTGCCTCGCCGTTGAAGAGGTCTTTTCGTCGGTGCTGACAGAGCCAACAGCGCAAGACTTTGCAAACCGCTTATTTGATCTGAGAGGCTCATCGATTCTCAAAACGATAATTCTGAAGACGGGCGAGGGCCTGCGTTGATTCCCGCAGTGGCGTCCGGATTATGTCAAAGCAGAGGAGAAATGTCCAAGGATATTTGAGATCCACTCTCCTCAAAAGACGGGAGATGCTCCGTCCATCAAAAGATTGGGAACTGACAGGGATCGAACGATCAAATTGATGGATAGACGCTAAGAGCGACGGGTTGAGCAGGAGTTCATGTATCATTTAGGTCCTGCCCAGTCTAGCTATACTCAGCTCCTGCGTAGATAAAAGTTCCGTGTACCGCTAATTTGTTCTTTCTTCAAGACTTTTCCAACGATTTCGCTCCGAATGTCGATTAGTATCCCCGCGTGGTCACATGACCCTTCTCCGCAGTGGCCGGACCCTAACTTTTTGATCTGTCAGATCTTCCTCTTTTCTATTCTTCGACATTGCACAGATCGATCAATATGTCTTCGGATGCTCCCCCGCCGCTTGGAGAGCGGCTATTTGGCCTTGTCGAGCCCGCAGTGCTCATGGCTTGGGCGATGCGTCGTAAGTGCCCATTGATACCATATTTCCCTCTTTTTTTCTGGAATCGTTCATGACTTCCTTATCTACATGTACTTATTCTTTTCTGGTCTATGTTTGTTATGAATGTAACTTAGACAAAGTTGGAGCAACCCAAGCCAAGGCTTGATGTTTAATATCTACTCAGGCTGTCCTACTTGTTATATGAGTCAATCATTTTCTCGAACATAGCTAACTACAGCAGATTACATCCACGTCTGCAGTGAAGCCGTTTTCAAAAATGGCCAGGTTCTGGCGCCCATCTTCCGTACCCGCGAGCTACGCGATAAATCCTTTGGCCGATTCTGGATTGAATTTACCAGTGAGTATTCTCGTCCCCATAGAGAAAGAACGCATGGAAAGCAGTCTTCAAGAAAGCACTTCTCTCTCTCAATTCAAAACAAGCCCTAAATATCACCAGACACCCCATCCCAACCCACAACACCACCCTCAACAATCGACTCTGAAGAATTCAACCCAACCAACAACAGAAACTCATCCGCCCTAATCCCACCCCTACTCAAAACCGCCTCCGGAGTCGTCCTCGACATCGGCCCAGGCACAGGAACCCAAATGCCCCTCCTACGCTCCCCATCCATAACAACAATATACGGCTGCGAGCCCTGCCACGGGCTCCACGCCCAACTCCGCGCAAAAGCAGAATCCGAAGGCCTCGCATCCAAATACCACATTCTAGGCTGTGGAGCCGCAGCATCAGACTTACTCCCGGCTCTCCGTGACACGAAAACCGGAGTTACATCGGGCTATGACGCAGATGTGAAAAATGGGGTCTTTGATACGATTCTCTGCGTGCGTGTACTTTGCTCTGTGCCGGAGATGGAGCGCACGGTGAGGGAGTTGTATGGTTTGCTTAAGCCGGGTGGTAGGTTGCTTGTTACGGAGCATGTTGTTAATCCGTGGCGGAGTGCGAAGGGGTCTTTGCTTGCGAGGGTTGTGCAGGGGGTTTATATGATGCTTGGGTGGAGTTTCTTTGTTGGGGATTGTTGTATGGATCGGGATACGGAGGGGGCGTTGAGATCGGCTGCGGATGGTGATGGGGGTTGGGAGAGTGTTGATATTCAGCGGTCGTTTACTTGGTCGGCTATGCCTTATATCTCTGGGACTTTGGTGAAGAAGGGTCATTAGAGAGAAGTTGGATGGGTGGGCTTGTATAGTGATATTGTTGGTTGGAATGCGTTGGTGATATTCTTGCAAATGGGTATCATAATTGCATAATAAAGTTGGCACGTACAAGGGAGACTGTTTCTCCGAGTGTATAAGAACGAGCATAGAATGAGAGTCATTAACTGGGTTTTGGTCGCCCTGGAGGCCAGAAGTCAAACAGATCTAGTGCCTCACACGTCCAGGGCCCCTCTTCGTAGACTTCTGGTTGTTCAGAAACTGTACTCATGGCGTTTTGCATGAGCGTAGACCGGCTCTGGAGTGTGCGTTGAGCCGTCAAGGCAGTCGGATCGGAGAGTGATTTCCGCAAAGGCGCATCGAGAGCCCTTCGGGCAGGTAGGTTGGGAGATTGGGTCATTGTGATTCCCCGATTTGAACCACCTGCCATCTCATCGAGAATGAATTGCGTTGAGTCCGAGGGCAGGAACTCGGCGTTGGTTGTTGAGTCAAGCTCATGGGCGGGGGTATTGGCAGCTCTACAAGGGAATTAGTACTGGTCGGTATCATCTGTCTGGCACATACTGACTGCGAATCCAGGGTTTTTGTTGTAGGCTGGCTCTTTCTTGAAGGAAGTGGTTTCGACGGCGTCGGAGACGACTTCTGCGATGTCTCGCTGGGCAATAATGCGCTGTACATAAGTTTTCTGCGGGGTTTCTCTGTGGCCATGCGCAATGTCTTCGCGGGCGCTTCAGAGGATGATGTGTTTGGAGTTGGCCGTAGTGGACGCGGTAGGTTCTCATCTGGTAGCCTCCGAAGTCCAAGCGGCTCAGGCTGCACGTTATCCGTTGCTGAGCGCATCGTGTCTTTTGGAGGATGGCTCGATGATGCCGAGGGAAAAGGCAGAGGAGGCTTCACGAATGCTGGAGGTTCAGGCCTCGGCGCTTTTGTTGCTGTTGGAGCGTCTCCTAGCTTCTCAGGCGGAAAAGAAGGTTTTGTTGCTTTGAGCACCCCTCGCGACTTGTCAGGCGGCATGGAAGGCTTCGTGAATTGGGGAGGTTCAGGCCTCTGTGGCGCTGTTGCCTTTGACCCATCCCGTGGCTTCTCAGGCGGTATAGAAGGCTTTGGAGGCTCCAAGCTCTGAGGATTTGCCGCTTTGGGTGCCTCTCGTGGCTTCTCTGCTAGAGGCCGCGGGATGGGCTCTGGGGGTTGACGTCTTGGCGTTTCGCGTGTTGTCACGACGTTTCGTAGCTCTGTAGCACGAAAGGGTTCCTCCGGATCGGTCAAATCCACCATCTCAGCCGGAGTATTTCTGTTGTTGACCACTGGTCTCTCCATCGGGGCCACTTTCCGTCGTTTGGGTGCGCGTTGAGACGGCAAGGAGTCATCCGATGACGGCGGGGGTGGATGCCTTGCCTCGTAAGGCGAAACCAAGTGCCCGATTGGAGTTTTGTTGATGCCGAGAAGGTCGTTCAGCGAGCGAAATGGCTGCGACGAGCCCGAGGACCGGATGGGTGTCGAGATACGCGATGCCTGCGACGCGGGATCATTGGACTGCGGCGAGCCCTGGCAGGACGCCTTCTTCTCGAAGAGGTTGGAGATATCTGTCTGAGTGGTGCTCAATCGCTCACCGACCTGGATCAGTGCTCCCTTGTCCAGCTCGAGCTCGTCGCCGTCCTGGACTTCCTCGGCCGACCGCCAGTGATGATCACCGATATAGTTCCCCTGTTCGTCGTATACCATAATCCGCTTGTTAAAGGCATGGTACTTGAGGTATCCATCCTGCCACCGTTTGGACTTGCGGCGCAAGTCGTGTGTGTATAGGCAGCGGAACCTAACCACGGACGCAGTGACCTGAGACGGGGATTGGGACTGGGAGGCCCGGCCCGGTCCCGGACCTCGAGCGGATGATAACGGGGTGTACATGGCGGAGGGAGTACATGGGTTCGTGCATGCCGAGGATTCAGTGGCGAGACATTGAGCTGGAGCAGGTGAAGGTGTGAAGATGCGAAGATGGAGCAGTGGATAAGTGGATAAGACGCGATAAGCGTAAACGCGGGTCGCGTTGGAGTTCGGGCACTCGCTGTCTCCCTGGTCATTCACGGAGGATCTTGTTCAGCGATCCTATAATTACATATAGAATCTGATGATCTATGAAATTGACGAATGTAACTTCGTTCTGTAGCTGGTTATATTTTGCAGGTCCTCTATATCCTCACTCAAGGACTTCGATCAACACTTTGTATAGAGTTGAGGTAATAGATCATAGCTGACTGCGAATCTGGATCATTTACCTTGATAGTCTGCAATCGCCGTCTTCTGGGATTCTGACAACAAGTGCGAGCCTTTCTTGAAGAACAAAATATTGGCGGTTACTACTTATATAGCACTTGGTTACGAGATTAGATGTCGCCTCAGGCATTCGTGGATCAACATATCTCTCAAGGTCTACTCTTACAGTCAGAGCTGGTTAAAGCGTACCCCCTTAAGGCGAAAACCTGAATAATACGAGAGGTTTTCCGCACCAAAATTACATATTTTTTGAATGACCATAGTTAACTAAGTCAGATAAGCACGTGACCTTTGACGGGGTTAAACCAAATTAGGAAGTGCCCAGGATTAGTCATAATGCCAAGACTGTCTACTGAAGCGAAGACGTGGTTTTAAAAATATTTTGACCAACATTATTTCGCTTTAACAAGGTTTGACTGTATAGGGTACCGTTCCTATCCCACCAATCCCTGTACAGAGTATGAATATTTTTAGGGCATATAGTGGAGCAGCAATGATAGCAATCGAGATCGACGCCTTTCCCCGAAACAAGATTAATGAGGGGGAGGGGCCAATGTAGGCCAATGATCCTGGATGAGCCGCAGCGAGGCTGAAACGTTCCTCTTTCTCCTTTCTCTTCTTTTTTGACTTTTCTACTTTAAAAGTGCTGACTCCCGACGTCCGGAATTAATCTATTTCAGTTCTCATCTTGTCCTCTTCCATATTCGTGCTACTCCAAGCTAAGCTCCCCACTTTGTTGCCCGTGACTCCCCAACCACCCAAGGTCCAGAACCCAAGGTCAAGATGCAGAGCGTGCAGAGGAAGTTCGGACGGATGACCACCAAAGAGTCAGCCAACGATAGCCACGTTGCCGTTCTTTTAAAGGATTTTGAGGATGCTGATAATCTCTTGGCCAATGTAGGTACTAGGCAGCATCTTTCTGGAGATCCACCGGCGACTAACTCACCTTCCAGATTATCGATTCCACCACGTCCTGGCGCAATGCCTGGGTATCCATTGCAACTATCCAGAGCCGCATGTTCGATGAGTTCGACGGAATCTATGGCCCCATTGTCGGCTCCAGCGAAACCTCCACCTCTCATCGGCCGGTGGATACCGACCCCGCGATTTTAGCACGCGCCAACAGACTGCGAAAAGAATACGATGAGCTACGCGGGGATCTGGTACAGGAGCTGGACGCCGTCGAGGTGCGCATGACGCAGCCGGCTGAAAATGCAAAAAACTACCTACTTCCGATGAAAAAGACGATCAAGAAGCGCAATGATAAAAAGGTAAGGGTGAACCCACCCGCGACCCAGTACGAGTCTAATATCCCTTTTTCCAGTCCGATTTCGAGCGGCACCAAAGCAAAGTCGATAACCTCATGGCAAAGGGGAAACGCTCCGAACGCGACAATGCGAATCTTGTCAAGGCAAATGCTGACTTCGCTGCTGCGAAAGAGGTTCGCAGGCCTCAACCTCCGCATTAGAACATCTATTAATCACGATATAGGCCTACACCGCAGCAGACGATGACTTACGACGGCGTCTACCAACCCTGATTTCGCTCCTGTTCTCCTTAGTACCATACATCCTGAGGGCACAGGTCGAGATCCAGAACCGTATGCTGGCCCATTACTACACCGTGCTGCACACATATTGCGAGGAAGAAGGATTTCCATCCCCGCCACCAGAAATGGAGCAGGTAGTCCAGGAATGGGAACTGGCAAACAATCCAGCAAAGAACAAGATCGAGGCCCTAGCCTGCCTCAGCCAGGGCAAGGCAATCCGAGAATCCGATCCCAACAACCCCGCGAACCAACGACCGTCCATCGCCAGCAAGCGACCCTCGCTCGCATCTCTCAAAAGCCACGCAAGCAGCACCCCCGGCTTCTCCCTATCTGCAGCCCGCAAACCATCCTTCACGCCCCCAATGCCCGGTAACAAGTCCTGCGGCGCAGAGCTTCGCCCTGTCTCTCCAACCTCCTCATACATGACACCCCGCGGCTCCGTCTCCCTCGCCAGCTCCTCAGGCACGCCCTCGCTCCCCTCAGAAAGCGACTACTACGAGCCTCCGATTCCAAGTCCATTCCCACAGCCAGTCACCCAAGTCCCAGTGTCAATGTCGCCAGCCGGTCCCAAAATCGACCACGTACAGTACACAGCCAATGCGCGCGGCAACCCAGGCGGACAGGATATGGCCGCAACTATTGCAGCCAAGAAGAAAGGACCTCCGCCCCCGCCACGTGGTAATTCCTTCGTCACTGCTCTGTATGACTTTGACGGGAATCAGAATGGAGACTTGGCTTTCCGGGAAGGTGACCGGATCAAAGTGGTGACCAAGACGCAGAGCACGGATGATTGGTGGGAGGGTGAATTGAGAGGGGTGAAGGGGCAGTTTCCTGCCAACTATGTAAAATGAGTGAGGATGGTCTTGATGGACTACCCGTGGACATCGACAGCATTGTGGAATTGGTGGATGAATATACCCAGAAGAATTTGAGAGCACATTTTCTTAGATTCGATTGAGTCGCTCCTTGATATTTTGCGAATTTCCGATTTTCTTATTTCTTTTCACGTTGTGTTGTTCTTACTCGGACAGTGTATCCCCTGACAACACTAGACAACACTAGACCTGGGCTATAGAAATCGTTCCTATGAAGCTGAATACTGCAAAATCTTACATCAACCACCCAAGTGGCCGAGCAGTAACTCGGCTGTCACATCTTCCTTGGTCTAGTGGTCATGATTTCCGCTTGTCATTAACACTGATAAGCGCGGGAGACCGGGGTTCGATTCCCCGAGGGAGAGTT
>JGI24509J20081_1000393_pt1 | contig 18677 bp, 15 predicted proteins | sample LinPmetageLP29_FD_20081 | JGI IMG/M metagenome (IMG submission 20081) | reverse complement strand
GGAATAGCCGAACGCGGGGGTCGAACCCGCAACCTTGAGATTAAGAGTCTCACGCTCTACCGATTGAGCTAGCCCGGCAGGGCTTGATGAAAGGTAGAGAGGAATATGGATACATGAAGGGAAATACAAGAAGTCAAGCCAAGTCGGAGGTCGAGTATTGTCGTTATAATATGCATGGCACCAAGGATTCGTGGCTGGCTGGGCTGGCTTGGCAATGCACGTGCTTATCTGTCACTTTCCTTACCTGATACATTGGAAAGCTCATGGGCGGAAATTTGAAAGCGGAGTGTTGCGATCCTATATACCTTGTCAGGCACAACCAGGTACGTCTAGTGAGACCGGCTCTTTCTCTAAAATACAGCCAATGCAATTATCTATTTCATGTATGTATATTAAAATTAATACAATGCCACATCCGAGTCTCATTAATGACCATCATCCGCAGAAACATAAAATGTCTTTTGCACATTCACACCCGAAAAGAATGTCCCGTGCTGGGGATTCAGATCCTCCTGGCTACTCGAGCGACTTCCATGATGCGAGGTACGAATGGTCGTTATCACCGGCTGGGTATCCTCTGGGTCCAGATCCGGGCGCCAGTAATGCGGCCCTGACGGATCCGATCGTGGGGCGTTCATACTGGATAGTGGTACGCTGCCTGTCCGCTTGCTTTTACTCCGAGATCCCCCATAACTGGGGTCGCGAAACCAGCGGAAGAGTGGGCGGAGAGTGACGAGACTGCCGGCAGCGATACCGAGACTGGCTTCGATGTTGGACCAGATGGAAATGTTGGCGGTGGCATCTTCAATTTAACGTTAGTACTGTTTGATTTCGCCTGATCCACGGGATGAGACTCACATAAGAAATCGGGGTCCTTGTAGTCATGCAAGAAGGGAATTCGGACAATGACTGCTGCACTGGCACTAAATTATAGACAAACCTAGGTTAGCATCGAGCCCATTCTAGGGAAGCGCGGAAACATACACGCAGCCCATGCCCAGAATACTGGCCAGCGCGGCCTTGGTCTGCGTATTCATCTGCAAGTTCCACACGAGGAATATTGGCAGGAGCCCCAGAATCAGATCACAGCAAGTGGCGGTGACACTATAGACGTAGGCGATGTCAATGATACCATCGAGGGATATGCAATGACCGTGAATATTGCTCGTCGGGTCCATCACCAGCCGGGCTCGCTGCCAGAAATAGGAAACTGGCGTGCATTGCAAGGTCAACATGAACCAGAAGACTAGACCAACGATGGCTGTGACGCCGATGACGACCCATAGGATGGCGGCGTGAAGTCTGGCGACGGTGAGACGGAGAAGAGCAACGGCGATGGAAATCTTGGCGATTGCGCAGGTCCAGACATAGCTCGTTTGGCCGAGCCACCACCACTAATCAGGAGTAGTTAGATACGGTCCTGACCTGAATCATGCAGGAGAGTTCGGATTGAAATCATACAAACATGGCAGTTTCCATGGTGCCTCGTTCCACAAGCACCTTTGTTTTTTGGCCCATCCCATATAGCGCACCAGTGATACCACAAAGAGCGAACAAGATGTTCAAGATCTAGCGAAGACATTAGTCCCAAGGTGCGCAAATGCAGCCAAGAAATAGAAAGTAAAAAGTACCATTGCAAACACCATCAACGCATCATCCCAACCAAAGGCCTTGACGAGCCTAAGCCGCACAAAGCATCGCAGACAGACTGCGATGAACGAAATGCCCAAGAAAACAGTAGTGACGATGAAGATCGTTTCGCTGCGACCTTCCAAAGGTAACATAGTGACGGCCAGTTCAGAAAAAGGTCTACCACCCCCAATTCATACTTCCTACCGCACCTGCAGACCCAAGATAAACTAGATATGACCGGGGGAAGTTCTCGGTCGAGTGAAAGGGATAAAAAGAAGGAGAAAAGGGACAGCAATGATAACGAGCGAAGCATAAAAGATGAAAGTCGCCGCTAAAGTGGCAACGGGATCAATGGGCCATAGTGCGGGTCCGGACCTTCTCGTATTTAGAACAAGATAACCGATGTCAAGCCTGGGTAAAATTCGAAGCGGGACTATGAACTTCGGACTTCGGACTAGTGGGACTGGCCTTGTTCAACTCGGTCTGTGATTTGAACGAGTAGTGAAGGAGGGTCGACTAGATTCCAAGATTGTTGTCTAGATGCATTTAGCCAACTACGGAGTACTTCCGTACTGCTACATAGACACCGGAGATCCGCTAGATTCCGAGTAACGTAGATGTCGCAGAATTTTCCCAGCATACAGTACAGACAGGGGGAAAGTTTGTGCAGACCAGGAACATTTTAAAGTTCCATGGACGTTAAGGTGGAGCAAAAAAGTCTAACCTGTATATTCGCGTGTGCCATTCGCACACAACATGAAACACTTCCCACCTTTCCGCCTGTGCCTAGAACTTGGATATATACGCCCAGCTGGTTCCATGCAACCTAATGCGCTCGGGCCTGTTTCATCATCAGCAGTCTCGCCAAAACGCTACCGACTTCCCCAACGAGAACTAGCTAATATCAGCCCAAGAGCGGAACGGGTCGCTTAGCCTTTACATGCAGCCGACCACCACTAGTCTGCTTCTAGTCATTCTAGGCAAGAAAGGAGCAAAAAAGGAGGTCGTGGCTGCGGCTACTGTGACTAGCTTATTGGTCAGAGTCGATTGGCCCCAGTTGATGTCTTTCCACCCAAGAAAGGGGCAAGAAGATGCCATGAACTACTGGTACTTGCACTCTGGACTTCGAATCGAATCGAGATCGCCGATATACGATGCCCGGAATCCTTTCGAGATCTATGGCGAGCGCTACCTGTTTTAGCACAGCTAAGTCCAACAAGGATCGGCAGGGAGAAGTCTGCCGTACGTTCAACGAGGCATGATCTGCGCTGCCGGGGGCAGGCCGGAGATTACCTGACAATTCTGTCTTCTCCACCGTGTATGCACTATTCGGAGGCAAGATCAGTTTGACACCCTCATTGTTATATGCCAAAAACCAAGGCATTGTCGTCTGCTTCTTTGTAGCTGTGAATCATTTAAGGTTACAATCGCATTGTCATAGTTAACTAGTTAACCAGTACCTGGACTAGTCATTTTGCACCACTGGTCGGCTTTATGACCCTTGTCGCCAAGACGACTAAAGATAGAATCGCAATAACCTTGGAATGCCTGGGTGGACCGCGGCACCAGGTGAATTAAATGTTCGATCTCCAGCAAATGCTCCCCAGTTTAATTTACAATCGTCAAGTATGTACCGTGGTTGCATCCCGTGGGACCGCCTAGCCCCTGGTGCTCCCACGTTTTTGAGAACTACCGGGGACGCCACATCGGTGAACGATTGTGATTAAACCCGGGAAATGACGAGCTAACTATACCGAGTAGACTAACGCACATATGATGATGGTGTATGGTGTACGAAGGAGACGCATTTTTCAGTCAAGCCCCTGTTAGCTAACTAAGTTCCCGCCTGAGCGTAGCAAGGAAGCTCGCTTTTTACACCACTTGTTTATCTAGCCGATGTATCTGCCCCTTTCGATAACAGGAAATTACCTTCGCAGCAAAGACTGATGTGGATTCGCTATATCGCGCTATTTCGAAGAAACTCATGTGCTCGCAGAGACACAGATCCAATATGTACATATTACACGCTCACTGCAAACCGTTCTGATAATCCTTTCAGAACATCTGTCTAGTGCATTCACTTCCACTGGGCGTCCTTGCGTGCCTGGAAGGTCTTCAGGATGGCTACCACCTTCTCCAAAGCAGCGACCTCCTTTTCCATAGAGGTCTCGACCTTTGACTGGTCGCTACCCAGCTTCTTGTAAAAGTCGGCCCGGTATGGAGTGGCGGACATGGCAGCGCTGAAGATCGGCTTGACCAGGAACGAGTGGTGGGGCTTGAGGGTGCCGCCATAGGCATGGCGGAAGGAGGCAGACAGTTCCTCTTGCGGGTTCTGGAGGTTGTGACGAAGAGCTTGGGCAGTGAAGTCGAGGCCGCTATTGATCAGATGGGTCAGTCACATATTCCCATGTTTGGATCTCCCAAGTGGTAGCCTGAAGCAAAAGTACCCGGGAGACTTACCGGACCAGCCAGACCAGACCCTCAGTGGCAGTGTGCTTGCCACTCTTCAATTCGTTCAGGACAAGTTCCTGCAGAGTCTGAGACTCAGCAGGAGCAGCCCCCAGGCGGTCCTTGACTTTCTGTTGTAGATATCAGCGCCTGTCCATATCTCGGAGGAGAATAGGGAGGATTCGGACCTTGATGTTGCCTAGCAAGTCGTTCTTAACGGGACCGAAGGCTGCGGAGCCGATGACGTCTGGAGAAAGTATTGCATTAGTGTTTATATCAGCATGCAGTAAGACTGTAATACCCACCAAATAGGCTCACCAGGGCCTCGGCGGCCTCGAGGAAATCGGCAGTGGGAATGGCATCCTCCTTGGCGGTCTCGATTGGGACGTCCGCAAAAGACTTGCCGAGGGTGTCGAACCAGGTACCATCGGCGGGAATAGCAGCCATGATGAAGGATGTCAATTGAAGCAATTGGAGTGGAAGAAAAGCAAAAAGGACAGGTGACAGGTCTGGTATCAATAGCTGTCCCTCACCGCTACAGTGCCACGCAAGCCAATAGCCCGCCGCGGGGGATGGAGTCAACAAACAATGCAATATGTGCAAACACGCCAAGCATCACGTGACGCGACTTTGCCTCTAATACGTCATTGCATCATGTTGCACGAGTTTCGATCTAGGCAGTCCCCTCCTGCCTGGGCCATGTTCTGGCTCCTTTGTCTTCTCCCTTGGTGTGCAGCTAGCTTTTCTCCGATTCAGCCGCCCCGTTGGTAACGCGTTGATGTCATGAGCGCTCCCGATCAGGCCAACGGCTCGGCCCAGGAAGCTCCCCGCGCTGCGGATCCTGAGCACTATCGGTATCGGGGTCTTCAGCCTGGGTCCTACACGGATCTGAAGCTGGTAAGTCAATTGCATCCCCACCACCCTGGTATCCGCCCAAATCTGATGAATATCTCTATGAATAGCGCCATGCCTCCGCTCATCATTTGCATATGACAAGCCGGCGTTTCTTCATCGGACCGATTCCTGAAGGTTGGCTTCATGGACACCGCAAGTCTTGGTACAAATCTCGGCTACGATTCAAGAATTACACATCCCAGACATTGTCATTTTCTGCCGACCCAGTCGCCTCCCATTACAGCCAACACGAGGGAAACCGCAATCTAGACCAGGCCGTTGCACCGCCGCCCACTTTGCAGGAGGTTGCCCTCGCCTTCACCCGTACCAATGACGATCCTGCGATGGAACAAAACGACTCACAGGCTGCGCAAGGAGAGGCTGGCCACGAGTCAAGCGAAGAGCCTGCAGGAGAGCTTCGTACGCTCACTCACCCAGAGGAAACACAGGACGCAGAGGCCACGGAGACAGAGACAGAGGAAGTGGCGCAGACCCGAGATGAGGAGTCCTCCGATGAAGATTCCGATGCTACTCCGAGGGCAAGCTCAAGAAGGCAAGAGCATGTGTACGACAGTACGGTTGCATCATCTTCTTTCGTGACGGCCAGGGAATCCGAAGCCAGTTCAGTAGACACGGATCGAACATCATCTACGATGCATGCCACGGGGCAGCAGGATTCCAGCCAACGACCCCAATCGCCAGAATTGCAAGGTGCGCGCTCTGCGAGCCAGAATGGTCAGAGTCCGGTAATACCTACCGACTCTGCAGCAGCAAGCGAGGCCGACTCCACCACGCCTTTGCTTGAAGCCAAACAAAAAGACCAGAAGATGAAGAGCAAAAGCAGCGATCGCTTCACGTTGGAGCACCAGGAGCCGGAGAGCGAGGATGAAAACAATCAAGAACCCATTGAACCTGAAAGCCACATTCAGCAGCGGTTGACTAGGAAGATGGCGAAATACAATTTAGACGACAACGTCAAGGATAAACAGCAGAAGCTCCGCTCCCGCATAACCAAGACCGGAGATACTATCGCTGCGAACCGTCCTCGTCGGAGAAAACTCCAGGATGGGGAGGTCGTCAAGGCCGAGAGGATGCTTGTTTGCGTTGAAGAGACTCTCCAAGAGAGCCTGCCTTTCGACTATACTGAGAATGACAGCCTACGGATTGCATCTCGCAGCGTCGACAAATGGCGAGAGTTTTTGGTTGTATGTCGAAGGAGCTCGGCGGAGCATACACCGTTTGTCTTGCAAATGTACCGGACGCGTGTGATCCCGGATGTGCAGGGCCCCAATAACAAAACCCACCCCTACTACGAGATCCGGTTGAGTCATAGGAACACCAGTGTCAACCTTTATTCTGCTCTAGATAAAACCATTGCGGTCTGGCATCCTCGCAAACACGGCACCAAAATCTATATCATCCGTCCCAAGTCAACTATCCATGCTGCTGAATGGTACACATTTATCCGCCAGGTGCTTGGCTGGCAGCGTCCGGCCATGGTACCTATCAACGTACCTGATCTTGGAGTCTCTCTGATCTTCAAGCATCCGTTTGATCAACTAGAGGCTCGCCTCGGAGCGAAACATGATGACAATCGAGATACTGCACTTGGCCCTCAGTCTACGGCGGGCGAGAAGTATGCTGCTGTAGCTATTATCCGCGGCTGCATGGAGATGCTCGAGGGCCGTTCTGAATGGGCGGAGGTTTTACGGGCTTGGTCTAAGACGGAGAAGATGGGCCTCGCCTGGAGGCGGTATGATCGTCTAGAGTGGGTGCTTGGATCCAACGAGGAGAACATGTACGGGACGATGGCGATGCAGTCGTCACATGAGCTTGAACTGCGGCCTCGACATCATTATCCCACCGTGATAAAGCAGGCAGGCAAGAAAGAAGAGGAGCCGGCGCCGGTCGAAGGATTTCTGATTCGACTTACTTCTCAGAAGGGTGTGCATCAAAAGAAGAACAAAATGTTCTTTAAGCGGCTGTACTTCTTCACTCAGGATCATTACTTGTTGTTCTGCAGGCCGGCCAAAGCTTATCCTCCAACACCGCCGAAACTGGTTCCGATGGGTCAAGACGAGGGCGTGCCCTCTTATCGTGAAATCATGGATGAGATGCCGAATTCCTGGGAGATCAACCCGTATCCGATCCAAGCTGGCGACATATCGTGGCTATCAAGCGGAAACGCTGAATTTGTCCAAGGGCACGACGAGGAAGCTTATGCCCAACAACAGAGGAATGTGCACAATATCGGCCATGCAGATGGGTATATTGATCTCTGTCGAGTGAAGGAAATTCGCCACATTCAGCGGGGAAGTAGTCCCGCCGATCCCAGTATTTCAGAAGGGCCCGCTGTGGACTTTCAGCCGGAGGCAGCAGACTCGAGACGCGACGATGGTTCAACCAAGCAATTCGACGATGACAGGATATTTGAAATGGCGCTGGACAATGGCCTGGTTATCCGCTTGCAAGCATACGACACCGCCTCCCGGGATGAATGGCTCAAGCGCCTCGATGCTTTGGTAAAATATTGGACAACACGCAACGCCGACGACGCAGCCCAGCTTCGGGCCGTGCGGCAGCGAAACCTGAAGTTGCTGAGCATCGACGAGGAACTGGAGTCGATCGTGGGTCAGTTTGCGGAGAAATGGGAGGTGAAAAAGGCCGAGGCCTCGCCTCATCTCCACAACATTTGCTCGTCAGTGGGCTGTCGTACAATCAAGATGTCTGGCCAACTCTATCGCAAACCTCGCCGTCATGCCACTTTCAGCCGGTGCAATGTGCTCCTCACCGCTGGGCAACTTCTCATCTTCCGCAGCACGCTACGCAAGGCGAATGGTGCCGAGATCCCCCACATTCACCAAGGACACGAAGCTACAATCGATCTGCGTGATTGCTACATCTACTCCGGCCTCGTGGCCGAGGCTGATCTGTTGTACGCCAACCAGACATTTGACAGCAACAACCCAGGTATTCACGCTCTGCCACGAGTGTACTTATCGTCGGGTGCCTTTACCAGCCGTGACGAGGACACGGCGATCACTTTCGTTATTTGGCAACCTCTCAGCAAGAGCGTTTTCCGCGTCCATGAAAGAACGGCAACCGGTGAAGCAAAACGGTCCCTAAGGCACGTCTCAACCTTGGGCAAGCACGGCCGGACGATTGTGTTCAAGGCGCGCAGTCGAGTCGAGAAAGACCGGTGGGTGCTAAGTATCTCGTCGGAGATAGATCGCCTTCAGGAAGAGAAACAGGAAGACATTCGATTTATCTCTCTGTGATGGAACTTAATATCTCTTTTCCCTTGCACGAACACGCATAGCATTGGCGTCTATATGGAGTTTGGTTTGTTTTGGTCCTTCCAAGGGCTCTTGCTCTATCTTTAATCCACCTGGGCATGAAGCCTCGCTATTGAACATAGTAATACAAAAATATCCGAATATATACGCGCGCATTCCAAAGCCTCCAATAATATCACACGCATAAATGCTCAACCCCTAGTCAATAGGCTGCTCCAATCTCACAGCCTCCTTCACAACGCGGTCACGCACACTCTGTCGGTACCGATCCTGATCATCGAACTTGCCAGCCTCCCAATCCTGCCAGTTCAACCAACGCATACGCGGAGCCAACACACCGACCACCCGGCCCGTAAGCAGACTCATACTGACCGGTCCGTAGGTATTACTATCAAGCGTCCTCCGCGGATCCTCCGCATCGCCCTCCAACCAGACATGATTAAAGGGAACAATCTGAGAAGGTTTTACGCACGGCTCACGGGTCTCGATCCGGTCACCAGCAAGCCCAACAACACGCTTAATAGCGATATGAGAAGGATTGGCCGGTGATCTGAAAAAGAAAGCACTATTAGTCTATCTCCGGTCCGCGGATATTCCAAACCTACCGGAACGTCACTATCATCCCCCGCTCAATACGTCTCTGTCGCCGTCCCGGCCATGGCCAACCCTCATAGGGCCACATGCTCACTAGCACCATGTCGCTCTTTGTATGACTCTGGTCGTAGTCTTCGTTCAAGTACGGTGTCATTGACGGCCCACGTACCCACACCAACTGCGCCACGTGCGAAGAGAAGAAGAGCCCGATTGGAAGGAATGTTCCGAATATGCCGACTACGCGACATGTTCGTCGCAGGGGTGTTGGGAGGGAGGCATAGCGCTCGCGAATGCTGGAGATGAATCTTGGGAGGAAGGGTTTGCGCGTGAGGCTTGGGCCTGGGCTTTCGCGGTTGAGTAATGAGGGGTAGTTGGGTGTTTCTGGTGCGGCAGGTTTGCGGGCGAGTCTTTTGGCCTCGTAGGGATTGAGGATGCGCACTTTTGGTTGTGAGGGTTGGTTTGGGGGTGGCATGTTGGTGGTGTCGGGGCGGAGCGGATGGGGTTTGGATGCTTAATTGGGTTGTGATTGAATCATATGCTCATTTTGGAAAGGGCTCAACGGGTACCAGCTTGGAATGGTGGTTCAAGGGAATCCGCAAAGCTCGCCGTGCTTCGGAGTCGATAAATGATAGCGGAGCTTTTGTTTGCAGTGTTTGCACCAGCTTTCGCTGAGTGGAGGACTTGATATACCTAGCATGTCGCTCTAGATCTGGACAGGCTTACTACTCTCTACAATTTATCAGCTATCAAAATTAAGGAATTGCATTAGACGTTCCTCGAGTAGGAAGGCCCTAGAGCAACGATATCTGAACGGCACCCAGTGACTTGGTACCAGCCCATCGTCAATCATTAATCGTTAATCATACATTTTGAGAAAGAACCCTTCCAAGTGCAAGCCATAGGGGTGTATCATAAATGAGCAGCAGCTCAGACATGAAGCGAGAAGGGTACATATCGTGCCCGTGCAATGGGTAGTTCAGTCAAAGTTCACGTGCAAGCAGTTTCATCGACATCTCTGGCGCTCTCTTCTGTCTACTTGTCGGACAGGTCTTGCTCAGTAGGCGGGAAGATTTGACTAATACTCGTAAGCTCATAAACCGCAACAGCAGGGAGAAAGTAGTTAACTCACGGAATCACATCCTCATAGGCATTCTCATCCTTCTGCTCAAAGTTGCAAAAGATGACCCGCTCAAGCTTGCCCGCATTTTCCGGCGCCTCCAAAAACTTGCGGACTTCATCAGCAGCAGCCTGTGCTGCCTTGTCACTGGGATACCCATAGACGCCAGTACTGATAGCTGAAAATGCGATGCTCTTCACATTGCTCTGCACCGCCTCCTCTAGGCTACGTCTGTAGCAAGATCGAAGCAACATCTCAGGATGGCCTGGGTCCGGTCGCTTCTCCACGGTGTAAATAGGACCCACGGTATGGATCACTTTCTTGCAGGGAAGGTTGTAGGCGGAAGTGGTTTTCGCATCGCCAACGGCACACCCGCCCAGGTCCCTGCATTCGTATAGCAGCGCGGGACCAGCGGCTTTGTGAATTGCATAATCGACACCACCGCCACCGAGGAGAGATTCGTTGGCTGCGTTGACGATGCCGTCGACTTGCAGCTTGGTGATGTCAAAACGGATAAGCGAAATGATGTCATTGAGAGTCTGTGATGGGGTTTTGCTGGTGGAGGATATCGGGACTAGCTTCTTCAGATGGTACAGACGAGACACAGTGGGGATCTCTGCCAGGGACAAGGGAGCAGCCATTTTGTCTCAAGTTGGTTGGAAGTAGTGTGAGTGATGATGGATGAATGTAATGAAAGTAGGTTTTGATGCTGCTTCATCGGGAAGCTCAAAGTATACGGTCACGTGATGGCGAGGCAGCTACAAGGCAATCACTGGAAGTTCTTATAGATGTGAAATGAGAAAAGAAACGAGAGAAGTAAATCCCAAAAAACCTGGAGGCTGTATTTGCTTTATTTTCTCTTTATTTCGAATGTTCTGGGTGTGCAGACGTTAACTAGTGAAAGAAGACCTCAAATGAGGAAAATATACATATACGATCCGACGTTCAGGTCCAACTCACTTATCAGAAATGTAAGAAGGCAACCCTTGGAAACAGTATTAAAGAAAGGCTTCCCTGTAGAGAAACACACAAACACTACTTCCGCAAGAGATAGGCAGTTGTATGTTGAGGACATGTCAGATCTACGGCACCTACATGTAGGCCTCTTGCCGTAACAGAATTTCCAACACCGGGAGGCGCTGCATCTAGGCCTGCCTATGATCGAGCACTAGTGAGAAACCTACATATGATGCTACCCACCTCATCGAGAGCCCCAGAAACAAGACACGGCACCAGCCCGGAAGGCAAAGCTTAAAGAACGGAAACCATACGATTCCCGCAGCGGAAGACAACACCGAGAACAGCCTCTGCCTGCCTTCCACCGTGATCGGCGAGATGCCATATTGGGGATGACCTCGATCGCTTTCTTCATTCGGCAGCCTGCATTGCATCTGCTGCACGCTCACCATACATGTTATTGATTAGCTTTCCGTCGTCCCCGTCACTGCCCACAAAGGTACAGGGCATCCAGGTCACACTTCGTAGCTCCAGGCATCGGGGGTGGCCAAAAGAACCCGGCTTGCAGATGGGTACTCCATACGGAGTAGTCATGTCGCGGATTACTCCCAGTGGCGAGACATTCGTTCTCCAATACTCCAACACCGAGACCTCGGTGACACATGAATTTCCAGATAGATCCCGTCACCACCTTTTCCGTGGCCCGGGAATCATAGAAAGGCGCAGAATGTGGTATGGAATGAGGACCTCTCTGAGTGAACCAGAGTGCGGCCGGTCATGGCAAGGTCAGATCGCCACCTTAAAGGCCTCTTTGATCCCGATGCGCAGATACATACTCTGTGTCTTTCCCTGTTGGCACTAGGTCGATTCAGTATCCACAATCGACCAGCCACACAGATAGATTGGTAACGAGGCAGATTGGACCCGTCAGGTCGGAACCGTTCTCCCTGTTTGCTCCACACCATCCAGACCCGACATCCACCTCAATCTCCTTTCCCATAGATAGGAACAGCCAAACTACGGGAAGCACCCAAAAAAAACCAGGAGTTTAATTGTCTACTCAGACTCAGAAGGAACTCGCAAGCTCCTACCGAAGACTGTTCAAGCGTTGCGGGCGGGGAAGAAGTGCCGAGAGAATGCAGAGAGTCTGAGACCGACCGTTTTGCTGTCATGGCTAGATTCGACGTGGATCTTTTGCGGGGTCCAGTCCATATGTCTAGCTTGATCGTCGCGCTGGTTGATTTGATTGAAGATTGCCGATCTTTCGGTTGCCGTATTTCCGCCGTCTGCACGGATCTGTCTCATTTTGTGGATGCGCTAGTGAGTCCTATCTCCTTCCCGTTGAGGCAGTCTCCTACCTCGATCGGGGTGGCTGTGGACTGTGGAAGCTTGGACTTTCTCATAACTCTCGTGGTGCTAGGGGGAATGCTAGTAGGGAGTGGTTCCTGACAAAACTGTTCCCTTTCTGTCCGTTCTCGTGGAGACAGAGCTGGTCCTTGGTTCGAGATGGGAACCTCCCATGGAGGCGGAGGTCATTGGTTGTTCCATTTTTAGGACCTATGAAGAAATCCTGGGAGGTGAATAGGTTTCATTTGAAATCAACTTAGAGTTTCCCCATCCGAAGGTAGCTCAGCTGTCACTTGAACTCTGTTTATTGAAAGCGGTCTGGACGACTTGCTAATGCAGATCCATAACACCGGCAGCTGTCGAACACGCAACCTTGACGGGAACTTGCATCTGGGTATAATAGCAATGTTTTAATATGACAGCTCGGCGGGAATCCGTGAAGAATGCGCCTTTACTAATTGACGTAATTAACTATGAGGTGGGGCTCGAGTCCAGATTCGAGTCCGTATTTGGCATGGATTCTCTTCATTCTCTTCTCATATGTACGGAGTATACATTCGCGTATTGTGCATTTGAAATACAGCCTTGGAACCCTGTTCAACAAGCCAGCATCCTCCAATTTATAGTTTGCGGGGTTACAATGTCCTCGATACTCCTGTGGCTCTGGGCTGTTTCGAAATGCCGATACCTATTTGAGAGATTAAAGAATTTATAATTGATGTGCCAAGAGAGCTAGCACACCACACAAGCCTTGCAGTCGCCGCCATCCAAGCGAGAAGCTGTATCTGGATAGTAGGAAAAAGACGCAAACATCCAGGTGCTCCAAACCGGCAAGGTCGAGTTCAAGTCCGCCGTCAGCTCGATATGGTCTCGGCCGGGGCTCCTAGGCCATCAAGCATTTGTACTCCTTACCGAGGACGGAGATCGAAGCCTGCCATATCAATTCATATCTGGAGCAACCCTGCAGAGGTACACAGAACCTTCGATCGCTGGATTTCTCAGGAGAGAGCAAAGTTCCCAATATTCAGGAATCAGGGCTCGTGCGAGACTAATCATCGCCACAGAATTGTTACCAGCAATTTGATTTGCCAGAGCCCTGTCTTCCGCCGGACCGAGTGGTGTCAAAGTTCTGACGAGTCTCCTGTCAGTTTCCTACCCCGGTCACGGTCACGACCAGGGCCCAGGACTCAAAATCATACTGAGCATATCGACGGAGTATAGTACGGAGTAAGTACTATGTGACACTACTGCCACTGCCCAAGATGATCGAGGCGATCAGTAAGTTACGAAGCCCACTAACTAACTAGAAACGGGATCGAGCAGAACGGACTAGCGAGCACGAATTTGGTTCCTCCTTTCCTTCCAAAATAAGTACGTACCAAAAGCATCGTCAATAAAACACTAGCCGCCGTTAGAGCCGTCGTAACAGTTCCAGTTCCACCTGTCGATGCCGATATTTTGGGAGATGGGCCATAGAAAACATGGAGCAATAGCCGCATCCACTCAAGTCCCACCGCGGCGGAACTTAATCAGAGGTTAGGAACTTTTGTGCCCCTCAGTGACTAGCGGCTGCAAATCGACGATTCTCTTCGGTGTCCGATTCTTATCTCCGCGACGATCTGGGTGAAGAACTGGGCGATGACCTCGGGTATATATCGTACGGAGCTCAAGAGTGAAAGCGCGGATCTCACCCGAACCACAGGAATTGCCAACGCAAGACTCCAGATTCGATCAAGATACGGAGACATTCAAATCAAACGGCTCAAAGACATCCCGATCTGTTGATTCCAGGGGGAACTTCTCCGGTTTCTCGGGATTTGCGCAGAGTAGAAAGGTGTAGGGGGTCTCAAAAGCGGAGACGCTAAATGGCAAGGGGAAACGGCCAGGGAATCTCGGCAGCGAGCGTCAATCTTACCCATTCATTATCCATCGGATCGACTTGTGCGAGTACCGATTGAACTAAAGTACTCCTGATCCGGTCAAACCGGATCCTCAAGCAGCTTTCTTCCCCGCCGATCGAAGAGCGGTCTATTGGAGTGTGGGCCTGGGAACGGTCCGACATGTTATAGTCTGTTTTTTCCTTTTTCTTGCCCCCTCTCTCTTAAATTGCACCCCATCGCCTGGAATGGCCCTAACCGTCTCCGGGATCCAAAATGTCGGACAATATAGCGGCACATGACTCGAGTAGATCGAGTAAGCTCATGACTCAGTGGCCGATCCGGAGGGATTTCTCTGTTTGGAGATGCCCAAGGAACCAGGACAACCGGGACGACCGTTCGTAAAATACGAGAGTATCTCCCGTGTGTGCCAGGATTTCAGGTTGGAACGTGCTGAAGCTGCCTTGAATCACAATTAGTGCGTCGCTACCCCTTTCCCCCCCAGTTGGAAAACCTGTTATGTGTCCACTTGCTTATTGTGACACGATGATGAATGATGAAAAATGAAGCTCAATTGATAACTCGCATAGAGCCAAGCTATTAATGTAATACTCCGTAGCTTCGAGCTAGTAACAGTATCAAAGGTAAAAGGTACCATCTGCGTCAGATCTGATACACAGCTGAGCTGATGAGCACGCGTGGACCCTGGTACATCTACTACTGTACATATTCTCGAGTGATGTAGCCATAAAATCATAGCCTATGATGTCTGTAGCCCATTCTGGCGTGCTGCAGGGCTCTTTATGTCCCCTGTCATCCTCTTCTAGAGACAACCTGCAGATTCGGTTGCCTTGCTGAATTTTGCAGAACGCCCACAGCTGTCAACTTTCCCTTTTGAGTCTAGAGAACCGGCTGGTTACCGGAGAAGTCCCCACCAGTGAACACCCCTTTTCACCCTTCCCAGGCCCACGCTCCAATCGTCGCATGATCGATTCTCGGGCGAGATTCTGCTTGGCAGGCGGACGTTAAGATCCCTGACATTTGACTTCAAGCTTGTCGTGCTGGTGGAGAACATTCTTGTCTCCAGCTGCAAAGGGCTGAAACGGCTATCAGGTCGACCATGCGTTGCCGGATTCCTTGATTCATGTGGATAGAGTGTAGTGTCTAGTATCTAGTGTCTAGTGTCGTGGCCACTCCTTTTTCTTTTTCTTTTTGCTTTCTTTTCTCCTTTTTCCTATAATAATATTTTCCCCTCCTGTCAAAGAATAAGGTCTGATCATCGCTGCAAGAGGCCAGCATTGTACTGGCAGGTTGGAATGTAGGCGCATTCCACAGCGATCGACTACCGGAGCTTTTCCGCGCGTTTCTCGAGTCGAGTCAGTCACCGATTCAATCCATAGGGTCGCTTAGTACAGAAGGCTGGATGGAAATTGGAATCTCAATCTTTGCCTTGTTGAGCAAAGGCATTGTCGCTCCCAATCACATGCGGTTGGGATTATCTGATCGGCCTGCTAGCGCTCCACGCTCTCCCGGGTTCCACTGCCTCGACTTCGTCTCGTCTCATAGGTGAACTTCCCAGCCTCTTTTGTCAGGCTAAAGTCATCCGCGACTCCAACGGTCCTAACGGTCTTCCCCCCTCCCACCTTCCCCATCGTCGATCATTATATGGACTTCCTTTCTAGCCGGGAATAGCTATGATGATATGGTTGCGGCTACTGTTACTAGATCTGTTTTTACGCGTCCCCGGTAAATGAACTCGGTAGTTGGAGGGATCTGACGTTCTCCTTTACAAGCGGGACACGGTTCACGAGTACAGTACGAGTAGGAAAATCATCTACACCTCCACAACCACCCCACCGTTTGGCCGCGCCCAGGTCGTAGTTTTCTTAACTATTCAGCTTCTCGATGCGTTGGCCTTGGAACCGATGCACGGTTGCCTCTGCAAAATCAAGGCAACCAACACCCCCTCGACCAGGCGGCTCCGGCGGCGCATTTCCGTGTCGGGACCGCCACCGTTCTAGTACCAATCGCGCGATCGGATCTTTCAGCACTTCATCTGCGCGCGCCCGGCCGGTCACGATTCCGATAGTTCAGATCGGAAGCACCCCTGCCCTGCAGACCTGCGGGAGGCGGGGGCCGTGCCCAGACTCAGCACTGCAGAGAAATTTTCGAAACGGTGCAAACTCTGCTAGACACATGCAGTGGAGCAGGATCAGAGTTCAGCGAAGTGACCTATCATGCATGTACTCCATACGGAGTACCGAGTCCGAATCTCAAATCTCGGGCGCGCAGAACGCATCGCTCAGTGGCTGAAACGCTGCGATCTGGATGGTGCGCTGGCTCCGCTGTGATGCAGTCTTGCAGATCTATTCCTCGCGCTCGATCGCGAGCCCCGTGTTTGTTCGGGAGAACCAGGGCCAATAGTCGAGACCCTGTTTGCATGCCGACTGCATATAGGAAAAAAAAAAAAAAAAAAAAAAAATCGAATGAAGAAGTTCCAGGGAGGCAAATATAGACGGAAGATTCAACAGTCGAACCAAGATCCAGCTCTGAAGATCTTGAGAAACTTTGGACGTCCGGACCCTGTGACTGGTCAGTTAAGGGCCGACCGTTAGGAGCCAGCACCCGCTATGGGTCCCGTCCGTGCAGGGGAGACCACGCCCCAAGTGTGATGAAAGATTCCCCTGCGAAACTGGGAAAGGTACCATATATACCCCGGTCCCTTGACCTAATATGTGTCACATTTCATGAGACCGTGTTCCATAGGATAAGGAAGGAAAATGGAGATGAAGGAGGAATAGCACGAATGGCATGGGAAGGACATGCTAACGGCTAGAAGCGGGTCTCAAGAAGGGGCCAAAGCGAAAGTCTCCAACGGCTCCAGTTGCTGAAATGTTCCGATAAGCTTAGGAGTCTGAATCATTCCAGAGCGCGTACTCATAGTGCGTACTCCGTAGAGACGGGCATAAGCGGAACATCGGACGGCTCAATCTTCCCTTCAGTTGGCGCGTCACTAGGCTTTTCCTTTGGAGAGCTAGGAGGGCGTCGCGATCTCGCCGATGACGTCCCGCATGGTCCGATCTCGATCCAAAGCTTAAGCTATGCGACGAGGGGCTGAAACGGACTACCTTGTTGAGTGGGAAGTATACGCCGAGAGGAGTCACGGCGTCATTGGAGATGATCGACGATTCCCCAGGAGGAAGTGGCCGAGATCTCAGCCAGTAGAAAGCATGTTCAGGAACAGGAACTGGGGATCGTGCAGTACCACGTCATGTCTTATTGGAGGTCCCCTCGATGCGGTTGCGATTTCAACCCGGTGCGTTGTGTGACGGTGGCTTGTCGCCCCATTCCTCAGATCTGAGGCCTTTTGAGGCCATGGCTAGATCGGCACCTTTAGGCGACTCGTAGTACTCCTTAACTCGGAACTCGGTACTTTTCAAGGCTTGACACCGATCCTAGCGCAAGGCGAGATCTGAACGTAGCCCTACCCCGAGACTGAAACCTAAGATCAGAGAACTCCTATAGAGGTTGAGCTATTAAGTATAGTGCGTAGTAGCGTCGCCGATGAAGGAATCGATCTCACCCTTAGTACTCTGTATACCGAGTCCAGAAGGACGGTCGTACCTGTGGACTTGTGCACCTCTGTTACTCAGGTGTTCCTGCGCACCGTCGTACCAGTGTTTATTGTCACCGCGAGGGGGCCAGAAGATAGATCCTACCTACATAAGTACGGAGAGAATACCAAGTGCGCAGTAAGCAGGACAGCACAGCAATGATAGGTACGATTCATGTCTCCACCGAAGATCCGCAGTTCGCACCGTAGCCCACCAGTCGGGTAGAGATGTACTGTAATTTGCCTCTTAGTAAAACGGGGTCATGACCGATCTCAATTTCTCTCTTCTAATTTTCTAATTTCTCGTATCTGACTTTTTTTTTGCATTTTCACTTTTCACTTTTCTCTTTCTCTTTCACTTTTCACTTTGGGGTACCCGCTTCCCATCGATCCACTCGATGCCTCCGATGTTTTCATTATTTTTGTTTTGATTAGCCTTTTCCCTTTTCCTCTTTTGTTTAGCGTTTATTAATTGTTTATTTTATTTTTAAACTTCCCTTTTATTCTCTTTACTGTATGATACCTTACCCACTCGTTCATTCCAATCTAAGGCCCGAAATGAAGTAGCCTCGATCCCCTGTCCTTTTGGCTTTCCTTTGCCCCCTCTTTCTGGTCTCGCTCATATATCGATCGCTGGATCGAAATCTGACTTGACTTTATTTAACTCTCCATTTCACCTCCTCGTGCTTTCAAGTCATCCTTTGGCGCTCTCATATTTGGATTTGCATTCTCTCGGCATTCCCCATTTTCCACGCGGTTGCAATTCGACCCATCACTCAAATCCCTTGCATCCTCGCCCTCCACGATCTATCGTGACTTTTCTTTTTCTTTTCTTTTCTTGTCTTTTTTTTTTTTTTTTTTTTTTACTTTTTCCCTTTTTTTGCTTTTNTTTACCTGTCACT
>JGI24509J20081_1000392_pt1 | contig 18862 bp, 8 predicted proteins | sample LinPmetageLP29_FD_20081 | JGI IMG/M metagenome (IMG submission 20081) | reverse complement strand
AAAAAAAAAAAAAATATAAATACCGGGCCAATTCTCAACCGGTCTGTTCTGTCTGGGCTCTCCCAGTCCGGTCTAGGCCATGGCCCCGGGGAGTCATACCTGCGGAGTCATACCCTAAGCCAATTAATACAAAACCACCGTGTTGCCAGTTTCTGTGTTTTCGCTCACCCACCATGGAACATCTTCGACAGACTTTTGCTCAATGCCAGAAAGAAGGCCGCCCTGCGCTGGTCACTTACGTGACCGCCGGTTTTCCACGGGCGGAAGAAACCCCAGACGTTTTACTGGGAATGCAGGCCGGAGGGGCTGGTGAGTCACACTATTCGCAAAGTGAGGATATCCTAATGAAACAAAATTGGAAACAGATATTATAGAACTCGGTCTACCATTCACCGATCCCATCGCAGACGGCCCGACAATTCAAAAGTCCAATTTGAAGGCGCTCGAAAATGGAGTGACCATCACCTCGATGCTGGAGATGGTCCGCGAAGCTCGCCAAAAAGGACTCAAGACACCTGTGCTTTTTATGGGATACTATAATCCGATACTGCGCTACGGTGAATCAAAATTTATCGCAGATTGCAAGGAGGTCGGAGTTAATGGTTTCATTGTCGTCGATCTGCCTCTGAAGGAGGCAATTCGATTCCGCAATGGCTGTACGAAGACGGGGTATGTAATGAGGGACCTAATAGCCAATCGATGCTAATTGTTTTGTTACGACAGGCTCTCTTATATCCCTTTGATCGCGCCCTCTACGACCGAGGACCGCATGAAGACCCTCTGCAACATGGCCGACTCCTTTATCTATCTCATCTCTCGCATGGGCGTAACTGGCGCGATGGGAACCCTCAATTCGGAACTCCCTGCTCTTATTAAGCGCGTGAAGGAACTATCGGGTAATGTACCCGTGGTGGTGGGATTCGGAATTAGCACACGCGAGCATTTTCTAAGCGTGACCTCAATCGCCGAGGGCGCCGTGATTGGGAGCCAAGTGATTACCGTGCTTGAGGATGCCCCATCTGGCCAGGCCGCCCATGTCATCGAGGAGTATTGCTCGCAGATCACCGAGAGAAAGGTTCCTCGAGATAACTCAGTTGCTGCTCCCCTAGCAAAGACGAGTGTAGCTGGCCAGACTATCGAGGAGGCAGCTGCTACGGACAGTTTGGGGCGCTTTGGTGTTTTCGGCGGTCAATATGCTCCCGAAGCCTTGATCACCTGTCTCGATGAATTAGAGGCTGGTTTCCAAGCTGCGGTGAATGACTCAACCTTCTGGGATGAATTCAGATCTTACTATCCTTACATGGGTCGGCCATCTAGTCTACATCTCGCTAATCGACTGACCGAACACGCTGGTGGAGCCGATATTTGGCTGAAACGCGAGGATTTGAACCATACAGGATCACACAAAATCAATAATGCCCTAGGTCAGATTCTGATTGCTCGTCGACTCGGCAAAACAGAAATCATTGCCGAAACGGGGGCAGGCCAGCACGGTGTCGCCACTGCTACTGTCTGTGCCAAGTTCGGCATGAAATGTACCATTTACATGGGTGCAGAGGATGTCCGTCGACAAGCATTGAATGTATTCCGCATCCGCTTGTTAGGCGCTACTGTGATTCCCGTTGAGTCGGGATCACGAACCCTCAGGGATGCGGTGAATGAAGCTTTTCGCGCGTGGATTGTCCAACTGGACACAACGCATTACATTATCGGGTCGGCAATTGGTCCGCACCCCTTCCCGACTATGGTTCGCACATTCCAGAGTGTAATCGGGGAGGAAACCAAGGCCCAGCTACGGGACCTAGGCAAAAGTCCCGACGCCGTGATCGCTTGTGTAGGAGGTGGCTCGAACGCGGTGGGGATGTTTTATCCTTTCTCCAAGGATCCATCCGTCCAGCTCATTGGCGTGGAAGCTAGCGGAGATGGTCTGGAGACGACTCGCCATTCAGCAACACTCAATAGTGGCTCCGTGGGGGTTCTGCATGGTGTTCGGACGTATGTCCTACAGGATCAGCATGGCCAGATCTCCAACACGCATTCCGTCTCTGCGGGTCTGGATTACCCGGGAGTCGGACCGGAGCTTGCAAATTGGAAAGAGAGTAATCGGGCGACATTTATCTCGGCCACTGATGCACAGGCCTTTCAAGGGTTCCGACTGCTGAGCCAACTTGAAGGCATTATACCCGCATTGGAGACTTCCCACGCGGTATGGGGTGCCGTCGAGACAGCTAAGAAGCTTGGTCCTGGCAAGACCCTCGTCTTATGCTTGAGTGGCCGTGGCGACAAAGATGTGCAGAGTGTGGCTGATGAGTTGCCGAGACTCGGACCTCAGATCGGATGGGATTTGCGGTTTTGAACAGGAATGCACTTGGAGCATTCGACCTCTAATCAGGCTTCCATGTTATACTCATATATTTAGTCCATACAATTTACTGATGTACTCAACTCATACACTCTACTTGTATTCTAAGCTCTAAATAATGCCTCCGGTGTTACATCTATAGATAAGTATGGAAGACCATCCTTGTTAAGAAAACCCTGAGAAAGTCCGAGAAAGACACTAAAGAGGTATATTATGCGGTTCTAACCAGTCACACCGACGACCGACAAATAGTCTCACCTCTGCCTCACTTATATACAAGACTAAGCTGCAAGTTTAGACCATATTCCGAACGCACTTGATGCGATACCCGTGGGGATCAGCCGTGTCGAGATTGACACATCCGGTACCGATACCAATCATCCATCCACTGCACTCACCGCCGTCGCTCTCCTTGTCGGACCAACCGGACCAGTCGCCCGTGGTACCCGAAAGGTAGACTGAGTGTGTCGTGTCATCCATAGTGACATCCGTCAGAAGACCAGAGTGGTGGCCATAGTTGAGCGGACCAGAACTGGTGAAAAATGGTGGGCAAGTATTCATCTCGTGTACAAGGATAGGGGGACTTACCAGTCTGATGACTGGTATTCGTTGGCTTTAGGCAACGTGGCTGAGACGCCAGTAATCAAGGCTGTGGTGAAGATGGAGATGAAAAAGCGCATTTTGGGTATTCGAGGAGTTCACGGGGTATGAAGTGATGGAAGAACTCTAGGAAGTTGGATACTGTAGAATGCTGAAATTTGAGCCGGGAAGCGAGCAGCTCTTTATAGGTGTCAGTCACGCTATGGTTGATACAAGAAAAGAAATCGAGATAGGTTCTATCAGTGAATATTTTGCTAGTGTGATGGGGTCTGTTAGTACGGGATTCGATTAGCTGCGCCGCGGAGTTCACTTACGCAGAAGATCTTAACCTAAGTGGCAATAATCGGTGAAGAAGAAACACTATTAACTATAGAAACATCTTAATTTGAGAAACGAGAGGGTTATTAGTCCGGGGGCCAAATTGTGGAGTTAAGAGTTGGTCCAAGCTGCCTCCACCTTGGGTTTAGTCCGTCGGTTCCTGACAGCTTGGCGCCCCTACAGAGGATACGGCAAATATGTACGGATATGGACCGAGCCTACGGAGTACGGAATCTAGTTTGGTGATCAGCAGTATACGTGTTCATGGAGTGGTCCAGTCCCATATGTGCAGCCGCAACAGGAGGCAGCTCAGACCACCGTAGCTCATTTTAGGATCACGTTTGAGTCATGCGCTGGCAGACATCAGCTAAGATCACCGTTTGGCCAGACAGCGGTCTGAGTTTTATTATGTAGTCGGGAAAAAAGGCTACGGCCCGAGCCGACACCAGAGTGGGATAGGGATCGGTACGATAATAACATAGTAACCTTCTATACACGCATGTTTGAGGAGAAAAGAGACATATGCGTCCACGTGGACAATAACACTATCAGACGGGTCTGCTATTGAACGCCCTTCGACGCGACAACCCTGACAGGATGTTGGGAGCGATAGACAATTTACATAAACGACAGGATATTGTAAACCTCGAATCAGTTGAGGAGTTTGCTGAGGATGCCGACACCTTCGCCGACACCCTCGCCGACACCGTCGGGGTAGATGTAGAACGCAAGAGCGAGAATCAGGTACCTGAAAAGGAAAAGTCAGATAAAAATTGGAGAAAGTGGATAGAGGGGTGGAACTTACATTCCAAGACACATGCCGCCCTCCAGATAGTTCGACTTGCCATCCTGGATCAACAGGGTGACGACCAAACCCGAAATGAAAAACGCAACGGTCTCGAAAAGCTGGAAGTGCAGGGTCATCTCGATGTTCATCACCCAGCCCAGAACGACCAAGAAGGGAGTGACGAAGAGGGCGATCTGCAAGCTGCTGCCAATCGCGACACCGATCGCAAGGTCCATCTTATCCTTGTAAGCAACCACGACGGCCGTGACATGCTCCGCGGCGTTGCCGACAATCGGGATCAGCACTAGACCAATGAAGGTCTTGCTCATGCCGGTCTTCTGTACGAGGCTGTCAATGCTGCCGACTAGGTAGTCGGCGCAGATAGCCACAAGGATAGTGACGATAACCAGCACCACGGTGGCTGCCCACGGGCTGAGGAGGCGCTCTCCCTCTTCCTCCTCTGCGCCAGTTGTATTCTCGATATCGCTGTTGGCCTCTTCGAATAGTTGTGCGTGGGATCGCAGCTGGAAGTAAAGGTACATCACGTAGAGTATGAGCAGGATAATGGCTGTTCCGTGCGACAGGATTAGGATGTTGGCTTGGGCGTTTTGGTTGGACTGGGAAAGGACGGCGTAGAGGGTGGCGGGGATGATCAGGGACGCAGATGCGACCGCCATCAACGAGGACATGGTCGATGCCACAGTGCTGTTGAATGTCTGCTCGGAGTATCGGAGACCACCGACGAAGAAGCAACAGCCCAGGACCAGGAGGATGTTAGAGAGGATGCTGCCGAGCATACTGGCCTGGACCACGCGGATCTGGTTTCCCTTGAGCGCGATGATGCTGACCTATCGATCCCCAATTGTTAGCCATGGAATGTTTGGATGCAATCCACAAAGATCTCACAATCAGCTCCACCGCGTTTCCAAATGTCGCGTTCATCAGACCGCCGAGGGCCTGGCCCATGGTAGCAGCCAGCTCCTCGGTAGCGAAGCTCAGCATGGAGGCGAGCGGGATAATGGCGAGGAAGTTCAAGACGAAGACAGCAGTCGAGTCCCAATGAAGAGCACCCGCGATAATGCCCAGCGGCGCAAAAATTAAAAGTACATTGACGTAGTCCCGGACCATTGTCAGCCACGCCAGACGCATGACAGTCCGAGGCCATTGCACCCAGACACGGTTGTCCTTGGGATGGTGGTGATGGTCTCCATGCTCAGTCTGCGCATGGGGTGAGAGACCCTGAAAGGAGCGTGATTCACTTAGCAAAGCAGTACGCTCGCCAGGGCTGGAGGTTCCATTGCTCATTTTTCTACCGGGGCCGAAGCTGTGGCTCCGGAACTGTGAACGAAAGTTGACGGAAGCTGACGACGGGTTAATTGGGAACCGCCGAACATTCGGGAAGAGTGGGAAGAAGAGAGGAAAGAGCTTTACTTACACATCTCTTAATCCAGAAAGCCAAGCGTCCAGGGGACTACCAAGGAATTTGACAGGGAAATTGGGCGGGGAATTTCAGCCACACGAACCGTGGTCGAAGGGATGAGCGGGAAGATCGGTGATGCAATGGCGCAAGGACTGCAAACGAGCGAAAACGGAGGGAAACGAACGATCCGGGGTTTAGCACAGCCTCGTACATACTTACGACATGGAACAAATTCGGTGGCTCCGTGCAGGAGCTTGGACCGATGTGACCCACACCAAAACTCGTGATTCGTTGGTTTTCAAACTTTAGTCGTCGCCAAGACTGCCAAGACTTGCACTGCCACAATCATTCCACAAAAGTCGATTGGAAGTGGATTATGTAGTTAGCTCTAGCTCTAACTAATCCGGCTGATTCCGGTGGACTGAACTCGATTTGGTATAGAATAATATACTATGTGGAGATGGGAAGTATAGCACAGTGGTATCTATCTTATAACACCCAATATTCCCAAACAGAAGGTAAAAATAATACGGGAAAGTAGTAAGTCACATCAAGAAGAGAGTAAAAAGGATCGGAAGTCCAAAGGGAGAAGAAGGGAGCGGATAAACGTAGAAAGGAATGTTTACTCCTCCACCAGCGCGCCGTTCGCTTTAAAATCCATCCGGCTGGTCTTGCGGCCGACACCTTTGAGGAGACTGAGTCGTCGGAACACCGAATCGCGCACCCCACTATTATTGTTGAGGTTGTTAGTCGTCGTCGTTGGACCGTTCGTGGGGGTGGTCACATCCCAGCTTCTGCTTTCACGTGTCACCGGACGAGGATAGTCGCGTGTCGGAGGAAGAGTTGACCAGCCGCCGCTAGAAGCCGGCGCTGGTCGCTCAGAGGGACCACCCACCGCGCCGCTGGCAGCGGGACCACGATGTTGAGATCCTGCACGACTACGGCCATCGTAGGAGTGAGCGGCTGTGTCGCGGGACGCGCTGCGGGAAGATCGTTTCTTCATGGCCTCGTCGCCGGCACCGGCGATGGACGGGGAGGAGCCATGCTTGGCTTGGCCGAACCAGCTGCGCCGCTTCTCACTCTGACCACCCCGGGAACGGCTAGTGGCTCGACTGTGGATAGTAGCTGCGTCATCTTCCTCGCGCTCCCCAATCTTCTGGTCTTTGCTGTCCGACTGCTGCATGGTGAAGATGGAGTTCGATTGGCCATGGGTTCGCTTGAAAGGGTTGATCACGCTAATGCGGTGGCTGACCGACTGCCGTTCCGAGCGCTTACGCGTGTGAGTATTACCCCGGGGCACTCGGACAAGCTCTTGCTCGGGGGTGACGGAGCGCTGCACAGCCTGGTTTTGACGAGTCCCCGAGTATGTGGAAGATTGGCGGGGTTGACTCAGTGGGGAACTCTGCTGCTCCGGCGAGGATGCGATGGAGGACGCCAGTTCAGGCTCGAAGACATTGTCGAAGCGACGCAGCAGCTCAGCCTGAGTGGCTTGGTGAGCAGGGCGCTGATACAGGGACAGCGCATGCTTGATCGCCAACGCATGGTCGACAAGAGCAACGGCAAGTGCATTCTCCATCGGATCCATGGTCTCCGGCTCTTCTAGCTCCTCATTCTCTGCCTCTGCGAGCTCGTCCTTCGTGCCTTGGGCACCACGCAGGAACACACGGTACAAGGCCACGCAGTTGGAGGATGATCCCCGCATCTCAAGCAATTGTTCCAGTGCCTCGGTCAAGCTCGACAAGCCGTGGTCCTCACCCGATGCAGCCCGGCGTTCCAAGAGCTGCAGTTCCTGCGTCTTGCGCCACGTTCGCTCAATGGCGGTTTGGAGGGGAGAGAGGGCAACCTCCTGGACAGAAACAATCTCACTGCGACGAAGGATGTTCGGGAATGGCTCGGCGACAGTGAAGATAAGCTTCTCAACGTACTGCTCACGCACGTCCGAGCTACTAGTATGTCTCCGAGAAGTAGCCGAGAAGCGACAGGGATCCGAGACTAACAAATGCTCACGAACAGAGTGTGGCACCTTGGAGCGTTGGAAAACGGGGTGAGAAATGTCGCGGTGGGCAGCAACTCCGCTGATCTGGAGGAACTGCCCTTCGTAATCAGAGATCTCGCCAGACGACATGATCTGCGCAGTGGGGTGCTCCCGCTGCATGCGATCAACAAACGACGCCATGCGCTCTGTCGATGAGCCCTCGAAGATGAACTCCTTGTCACGCAGGGTGGGAGGGAATCCGAGACCCTTGTAGACAACGCGGAAATATCGGGGGAACTGCTTGTCACCCTTGGTGATGAAGTCGTAGATCCGAGCCATGGAGCCCTGAGCGCGGGAGAGTTTGGCGAAATCCATAGTGGTAGATTCATAGTGCGTCGCAAGCTCCTTGTAGCAAGCCAGCGCAGGAGCCCAGGCCATCGCATTCTCAAAGTGCTGAATGATGGAGAAATACAGAGCCTCCTTGCGCTCGAACGCGTTCTGTGCAGGGAAAGGTGGCATCATAATCTCCGGTAGAGGCTTATTGGGATCCCATTCGTAGAGGTCGGCGTGGAACTGCAGGGCAAGACCAGCCTCGGTGAAGTTGCCAGCAGCGGCTTGCGCATCGGCTAATTCGTGAACATAACGAATGAAGATGTCTTCCCGACCCATATCTTTCATGTACTCCATAAGCCTCAGAGCGTGGAGACTCTGAATGGACGAACTGCTTTGCGAGGCCACCAGTAGGTCAAGAAGTTCATCAACAGTAGCGATGAGACCCTTCATAGCACTGAACAGGTCTTCGTCAGATTCCGCATCGCCCTCGAACAGATCCAGCAGCTCCCCAACAAAGATCTTCTGGCTGACACTCTCGCTCATCTGCTTAGACTTGAAGAGAGAATCCAAACTGGAGATAATCTCCGTCTCGATGATCGAAATATCCTGATTGAGATCCCACTCGCTCAGGATCATTGTCCGGAGAATGTGAACCGCAACGTGGCGCAGGCCTTCATGAACGCTGAGACAAAGGCTAATAATCAATGGAACCAGGTTCGGAACATATTGCACCTGATAACCGCCCAGTTTCTTTAGTCCAAAACGTTGGTGCTCCTCATCGGTGGTATCCCAGCCGAGCGCTTCCCACATGGAGTGAAGCAGATCCGCCCCTTGCTCACGAACGTCGCCGGCGATCTTCCAGACAGCCCGACGCTTCTGCTCAGGGAAAGTCTCAAGAGCCAGAGCATCGCTGGAGATGACCTTGAGCAGTGTTGTAAAGAAAGATTCCCAAAGTTTGGTATCAAAGGTATCAGCATCATCAGGGTTCGGAAGGAATTTGTCGATCAGAAGTAATCCAAGGTGCTCGAGACTGTTGATGGCCGCCCGATGGTTATACACATGGATGCTGAACCAGTTCTCAGGATACGCCTCGCAGTCCATGATGGAGTTGTGAGCCTCAAGAGCTTGAGCAACGAAAGTCGCAAGCTCCAGTTCTTTCAAATCGGGCATCTTGGGAGTCATAATCTTGGCCAGGGCCGCCATAATTGCAGACAATTCCACCAGCGATTCATCAAACTTCTGCGGGACCTTGGACGTCTTGACCTGGAATGGGAAGGACTTGCTGAAGAGCAAGGATAAATACTCGGTCTCCTCCACGCCCTCGGTTGCGATAGCACAGTAAGAAGCGACGATGCTCGGCATAAACTCGTATAAATGAGGATCCAGCTGGGTGAGCAACTGAGCAACAATTGCACTGTTCAGGCGGACCTGGTCCCGGTACTGGTCTGAAACACTTCCGGTCGAGCCCCAGTAAGGCGCCAGCCAGCCGATACAGCTAGAAATCAAAGTTTTTCTCTCCTCGCCGGAAGCAAAAATCTCAAACTGGGTATAGTTCTGGATGAGCACAAGCTTGTAAAGCACCAACATTCCTGTCACGTCTTTGCATGAATCCATGAAACTCAAAGCAATCATTACCATTTCATCCCGCTCGAGGACACTGGAAAGTTCAGGGAGCCATGAGTGGAAGTGCTGCACGATCAAGGTCTTGCTTCCCACCAACGACGGGGAGGGGTTCTTCATCAAGATCTCCATAGACTTGAAAATCGTATGCAAGTCTCGATGGAAGGTCGACTGCACAGTGGTGATTCCAATGCCTTCCTCCTTCGCCTTTTGCTGCTCGCGGGCTTTGATGATGAATTTCAGCAAATGGCGTCCCACCTTGAAGGCCGCACGAAGATTGCGGGACTGGTGGAGCTCGGTAGCACCGTTCAAAAGGCGCAGGTAGCTGCGAATGAGGCATGGTGTGACGAATGGGAAGTTGAATTGCTCATTAGCGTAGTGGTCGACTAGGGGGCCGAGGTTAAATCGCCGGTCATGCACAATTCCAAGGACGGTAACAAGGTTGTTGAAAATTAAATCCTCATATTCTTCATTGCCGGCGTTCTCAACGAGGATCCCAAATAGCGCGTCGAACACGCCACGGAGTTGCTTGACGATCTCAATTTCTGGAACGAAAGGCAGACGCTTCAGGGTATCGAGAACCTCGTCAACCGGGCGCTCCTTCCAGTTCAGCAGACTCAAGATGATCTGATCTTGGGAGTACTCAGTGCTGCACAGGTGCGTCTCAAGACGCAAAGTTGCTAGAGGGCCGGTGACTGCTTCGTCCTTGGCAGATTCATTTTTGCCAAGCGCACTCCATGGAAGACTTAGGTAAGCGCCCTTCCCATTCTCAATGCTAGAGGTCTGCTTGTCATATGCATATAGCAGTAAGGAGTGCTGGCCATCTCGAATGAACGCTTGCTGGTCCCAGAGAGGCATCCAGGCGAGAGCGAAGGGGAACTCTGGCGCATCCGCAATACTCATTATAATATGTGAACCGGGAATCCTCTCCGTGGGAATCTTCAGGCGGATTGTCTGGTTCCAAGGAGAGCCACGGTCGGCAATGGTCGTGCGCCATGCTGTGGCGGAGGTCGGGGCAGAGGACGGGAAGACACACTTGTCCACACGTGTCCCGGACGCATCGCGAACTTCTAATGTTAGTTGAAGGTTGCGGAGACCAGTATTGGTCTGCAGAGGGATCTGGCCAGCAGACGGATGAGAAAGCAGCGCATCTGTAGGGAGCACGGCCTGCGAGATTGTAACATAGATGTCGGATCTCGGCTTCGCGGGTGCCTTTGAGAAGCCAATGCGTCTTGTTTGCACAACATCGTGCAGAATCGTGGGATTTTGGCGAACAAGGTCTTCGGGGTCGGTGCTGGTGAATGGATGCAGGTGGAGATGCAGACGTCCGGCCGAGTCAGACCGCACATACCGGCCACTGGGGCTGAGAAGCAAGACATGAAGTAACTTGTCGAAGCCTTCCGTATAACCCTCGCCTTCTTCGCCCTCTGGTGGAGCCGACCAGATGTTGATCACCTGTTCAGCATCCTTATCTTGTCGGAGAATCGGCGACAACTCCAAGATGCCAACACCAACGGTGCGGATAGCCGAGGACTCTTTTGTCGTTACCTGTTGAGGGACCGGTGTCTCATGAGCGTTGCACGAGCTACTTGACGACCGAGGAGCCGCCTGGGCTGGAGACTTGACTGGCTGGTCGAAGGTCGGACTACCACGCGCCTTGGGGGACCACATCATGCTGCGCCGTGTCCTCAGGCTACCCTTGCCCGACGGCTGCACACCACATGTGTTGGTCGTCCTTGTAGTAACCGGGCCTTCTCTAGAGATTGAAGACCTCGACGGGGTTGGTTCGGCTGCAGACCGATTTTCCGCTACCCGGACTGAAGCAACCAGATAAAGTTGTCGCCCATTTGCACTGCCATCACCGATATCAGTTGCAGCAAGATCGGTGAATAACGTTTTCAGTTTGTTGCTATGAGTTAAACTGATAAACTTGTCGGGAGATGGAATGTCCAAGCTGTACGTCTCGGACAGCGGACTGAATACACCAGAGACGGATCGAGAATACAGCTGCATCCCCAGAGTCACTGGACCTGGGATGTTCCCAGATACAGCGTTGATTTCTAGCAGAAGATGATTCAATGCCGTGGTGTCGGACGTGGTTGTAGGGCGCTCATCGAGCATGCTCATTTCAGACTGCAGCTTGGCCAGTTGAATCGCCGAGTCTTCGCCGGTCAATAATCGCCCTCTTTGCTCAGAGTCGCGCACTATGATGTCTCCACTGAGCATTTTGTTGGCTCGAACAAGTTTCCAGACCGTCTCATCGCGCAGTATTTCCTTCTCTTTCCCGGTCAACACATTATGAAGCAATTGGCGTCGCGAAAAGTCCAATTCCTGTACAAGTGTAGTCATCTTCTCCAGCACATCATATTTCCGAGCAAGAAGCAGCTCGTGTAAGTTCGTGGAGTGCCATTCACGGAGGCACGAGGCAATTTCATCGACTAGAGGTTCTGTAAGGGACGTCGGCGTCTCGTCACCAATTTTCAACATCGGCACAGGCGCGGCGGGCTTAGGTGCATCGGGATCTCGGGGAGCGAACGACATCGGTGTGTACGGGATCGAAGCTGTCCGGTAGGTATGGACAGATCGTGGACTCGCCAAGTCCTGGTCATCGGTCTTATTGATCACAATCTGAGCTGGCCTTCCCTTCTTTGCGAGCACCACGTCTGACACCTCGCCGACGGTCGTCGACTCTCCCATGGAATAGGCCACGCTGCTTCGGGACACATAGTCTGCATCGACACCCTGCAAGGTCAATCGGTCTAAAGTCTTTTGATCGCCATTTAGCATGGCTCTGTAACCATCGCCGTCTCCCAGCACTTCCCGAATCTCAACGCAGTTCCGCGGAAAAATGCCGGAGAAAACGCGGGCCTCGAGAGTTTGACCCTTGGTACTTGTCAACCCCGCCAGCAGCGACGGCGGCGCAACGAGATAGCCACGGCACCATTCTCCATCGGAACCGCCCTGTTCTATAATGTATAATTCATCGCCAAGTTCGAGGGGAAGATCTGCCGGGGACGAGGGGTGGAAGGGGTAGATGGCAACCGCAAAGGCAATGCGAGGCAGAGGCCTCCAGGGCATAGCTGCGGCGAGCTCTGTTCACCGAGTGCGAACAGAGAATTCCAAGGCAAGAAGCTCAAAGCGTGTCAAATTTCCCCGCAAAATGTGGTTGACGGCCCGATCGCAAGAATTCAAGGCAAGGGAGGCAAGGTTTCGCGTCGAGGAATGTTCGTGGACTCGAAGGAACGCGATATGTAGTCAATGTTCCAAGTTGCCGGGTCTAGGGTGGAAAAAAGGAGAGGATGCGATTGCAGTTTCGATATGCGACAGATAGGAAAAGATCTAGAGCAGCATAATTGATTAGGAGGGTTGGACAACCGGGGTAAGTTGCACAATGGCTCTTGGGGGCCAAAATTCGTCCGGGGAAACGTGCAACGAAAGCGCAGGATATCCGTTCACTTCCAGCACATCGTCGTGTCCTCAAATGGACCAGAATATGGCATTGGGTATCCGTGGCCCCTTGCGAATGAAACCCTTCGTGTTGTGGAGACTCGTCCCCCCCTTGGTGACAACGGTGGGGAAATCAGGGAGAGCGTGAAGAGAGAGGACTCACCGTTGAAAAAAGATTAAGAAAAGTAGAGATACAAGGAGAACAGGAAGAAAAGGAAACAATTGAACGATTCGGAAGGAGAATTGGCGAGAGAGAAGATCAAAGAACGAAAATCGATCTTAAGTTTCTCCCCACACACCGTACAAACCTTGGGAAGCAGGCCAATTGGCACTCCAACGGTGATGCAGGTTTCAGCTGACGAGGATAGCTAATGTAGGAGGTAGACCGCGACCAGACGTTGCGACAGAGCTTTTCTTTCGGTTTGGATTGTGTAGCTGAGGTAAAAGCATAGCCTAAGATAGTGGTAGTTATAACCTAGTACAGTACAGTACTTCTGTAGATGCTCAGGCATTCGCCTGTTAACGTCGCTAGAGATGCAGGGCTATACTGGGTAGAGTGTAGCTATATGCTCCCTCGATCTCTTGTCAATTTACAATACATAACTAGGAAACATAGCCGAGTCGACCAGAATCGCGATCGCAGCTGAAAAGCACAGACCAGAGCGTGCCCCTGAGCGTAAAATTAGAGAAATGAGGCCTCGGACAGGTGGATCCTAAGGTACCCACATATACCAATCATCACCCTCCAGACGGGGCAGATCGTAAGATCGCGATAGATGAAATGTGAAGATACGTAACTTGCTTATATTCGAGGTTTGTATGTGACATGAACCAACTCGGTTGAACCCAGTTACGCCCAGTCGATGACCCAATGCTCCGTAATCCTACAGTAGGCGTGGTAGAACAACAAAACGAGAAATGAAAAAGGAAAAGGAAAAAAAAAAGAAAAAAAAAAGGGACAACCAATTCGGCTCATTTCCGGAACATTGCCAGGGCGTCTTCCTTGCGCCATTCCAGATCCAATTGCCCGTCGTACACGGTGTCGATGATGCGCCGGGTACGGTCATAGGCCTGTTCATAGCGGATCTCGCATTCTCGGATGACCTTGATCACCAGGCTTCGGCTGAGTCCAGGGTCGTCGGCGTCACCAAAGTGCTTCTCGACACGTTTCCTGAGCATCTCAACACCGCGCTTGACTTCCTTCGAGTCATATGAAGAGAGAACCTTCTTTGCGACGATGCGGGAGTGGCTGGCCCGGGTTGCAATATCGGCTGCATTGCCGTTTGCCTGCAGTGTTTCGATGGACTGGACAAAGTCCAGCAGCTTGCCCAAGGGTCGGTGAATCACCGCATCGAGATAGAGTTTCATGTGCTCGTCGAAATCTTGATGGGCTCGATCCATCCATCGCTGGAGCACCGGGAGATTGTGTACATCAACCTCCTCGGTGTAGTGGTTCATGTTTTCGATGAGTAGGATGTGGTAGTTCAGCACCTCCTTATCTTCGGGGTCGCCTGCACCGGCAGCCATGCCCGGAGGTTGGCCGGGTGCTTCTTTGGCAATGAACTTGAGCGACTCCCACATGGCCCGGTTGATGCGGTCATACGCCTCATTCACAGCAATGCGAATGTCACAGAACTCGCCAGAGGGTTGCGACAGCATGTTCTCGATGGCCGTGGAGAAGTGGGGGAACACCCGCATAAAGGAGATAACACCTTTTCTTTTGTTGATCTTGACTTTGGTGTCTTCAATGCCCCTAATCTGTTCATCGACAAATCGATTGAACAGTCCCATAAGGCGAGAGTGAACTTTCTGGAGGGAATGGATAATGAATTCCTGGTTGGTCTCATCGAGATCGGTCATGGCAGACTCCAAGGCGAACAGAATGCCGATTCCTTGCAAGGGATCGGCCTGCAGTGCCCAGTCCACATTGCTCTGTAGATCATTTGGCCAGAAAGAAAAGACTTCATCCATGATCTGTTCAACTCTCTTCGCCATGTGTCGGTCAGGGTCAGGAGGCTGTTGTGTGGAAAAGCTTGGGCACTGGCGGCCATCAGGAGTGGCGGCGGCCACCAAGTCTGAGAAGTCGGCAGTGGCAAGAGAGTTGAGGTGGAAGAATTCCACCACGAAGTTTTGCTCTTCAGTAACCATGTTTAACGTCTCACGCAGGGTTCCGGCGAATGCCTCGCAGGGCTCAACCTTGCCTTGTACTTTTTCACTGGAAGCCAACCGGAAGCCAGCTGCAGCGCGAACAGTCTTGCCTCGTCGAACGGTGAGCTTGCGGGCCGCCATAGTAATACCCTCGACCTCTTTCTCTTTCTCCTGGTGTGTAAAGAGGAGCTCCTGCTCATCTCCGGTAGGCTTCTTGGCCGTCTTCTTCCAAGCCGTACTATTTTCCCGGAAGTCATTCTGATAGGATGGCTTCGACTGCTGTTCGTAGAGATTCACGAGGCCGTGCCATTCAGACATACTGACCTCCCGGGCAAAGAGCATTAGGGGATTGTACATCCAGACCTCGCTGCGGAATTGTTGTCGTGCAGCGCTGTCCAGCTTCATTGGGTCTCTGGGCGCAGACGCCATCGCATCGGCGCGCTTTTGTTCTGCCATCTTGAAAGCTAGCCCCATATGTTGCTTAACCCGCTGCAAGAACATCAGGGCAATGGAGCGGTACTCCTCTTTCTTTTCCTTGATGGCACGCATTTGGCCGAAATCGGTGTTGGCGTAAACTCCCACACTAGCATCGGCCTGGCGCTTCTTATTTTGCCCCATGTCGGCGTCGATCATGAGCATAGCCTTATATAACGTCGACAGGGCGGTCTCAGTATCTTTTAAAGCCATGGGGCTGCTCAACGAAGCCTCCTTGAGAGGACGCATCTCATTGGTGGAAATTGACAACGTCTTGAGGAGATTCTGGAGCTCAGTCTGAAGAAGCTTCTGGTTTGCAGTTTGCACTTGCAAACCTTGAGATTGCGTCTCGATGTATGCTACATCTTCATTAAGGGTCTGCATATAGTGGTTAGAGTAGTGAACCCTGCGAATTCGATCTTTATCACTTACGTTCAATTCGTGGGAGTACAGTGTTAGCAGGCCCTCCAGTTCTTCGCACTCTTCGATCGTCTTGTCAATGAGCACTGCGAGTTGCTCCACCTTCCCTTCCTGTTGTTCGAGATTGCCAAGCCAGCTAGCCGCTTCAACACGGCCGATCTCACGACGAATATCGGCTTCCAGATCTTCGATCTTTTGCTCATCGCCTAAGCGTCCATTCCACCCCAAGTCAGTGAGGATATCGTCAAATTCAATGCCGCGTCCATCGAGGACGCCCGGATCGATTCGAAGGGCTTGGCAGTATTTTAGAGTATGATCTTCGCGGCGTCTTCGGTTACGAGCCTTGGCTGCGGGAGATGGCGTCCTTGAACGATCCTTCACATTGACGGTGTCTTTCAAAGAATCTTTGGATTCTTCTGTGGGAAGAACCGGAGACAATGGGTTCTCCTCGACTGCAGCCTGAGTAATTTCGACGGTAGGAGTGCCAGGTTCCGCAGGAAGTGGCGCAGTCGTTGGAGGCTCATTCGAGAGGGGTTCATCCACAGGACTTTTCGGAGGCTCGTTGCCAGATCGAACGAGAGACGGAGCAGGAAAGACGCCGGTAATCCCATCCGATCCAGCTTCTTCTGCCTGTTGTCTCTTCGCTGCTGCAAGGAGTCTCTCTCCAGCTCCACCAGGCCGCGGCTTGAAAGCGCCATAAGCATTGGCTGCCTTTCGAAAAGCACCTGCAACATCCTTGGCGGACGCCTTTTGCTTGATCATTGGACCTAGCCCAGGACGGTGTGCATCATCATCATCGTCGTCCTCTGTTGGCTCCGGAGGAATGACAGGTGGTTGTGGTTTCGGTTCTTCCACGGCGGGTTTCGGCGGCTCTTCGGCTGCCACAACGGCTGCCGCCACTTCGGGTTCAATCACGAGTGGCGATGAAGGCATATCTGCTTCTGTTGGGGAACGCGGCATGTGAGCATCCGTTGTTGATAAGGGGGACAGAGCGTCCTGTGCAATCGTATCCTGAGAAGGACGGGGTGGCTGATCTAACGGAGCTGCCTTCTCAACAGCTTCACGATAAGGTAGATAAGGTGACTTTTGCCCGATGCCGCCAGGGCTCGGTGGAATACCACGATATTCGCTAGTAAATGAGCTGGAGGTGGTAGGTCGCAGTCCGTCAGTACTCTGCTTCGGACCCAATGCCCTTGGTTCGGGGGCTTGGGTTGTAAATGTTGCACTTTCATCTGCGGTGTTGAGGAAGGGGGTAGGAGGCTCTTTGCTCCTCGATTCCGGCCGCGGAGGCACAATAGGGTTCACATTAGGAGGCGCACCGAATGGAGACGGAGCAGGCTTGGATGCCGTGGACGGGCGAGACAACTGCTCACGGCTCTTCTGGCTTCGGAGTGTTGGGTCCTCTGATGGCTTGCGTCTAGCCTCTCGGGGTGTGTCACCGCTGGGTCCACGGCCGCTGTAAGCCGACTGCGCATGTGCTGAGGGTTCCGCTGGAGGGCCAACCCCAGCGCCTCGTCCTGGCGGCGGTAGAGGCCCAGTGGATCCCGATGCGGCAAGTAATTGCCGTTCCCTCTCATCAAATCCAACCAGTTCTGGGATCTTGCCTCCCGTGTATTTCTTGAAGATCTTCACCAGACTCCCAATGAAGAAATCCTTCTCCTTAGACGTCCGGGCATGCCAATAATACGGCTTCCCCACCGTAACGACAAACCCAGCGCTCCCTGCCCATTCCTTATGCTGCTGCTCAATTGGGGACTTCGGTATGAAGGCGTTGTAAGACTGGATTGCGGATAGATCGTCGAGCATCCAAGTTTTGCCAATGGAGAACGACCCGTCATTGTTTTCACGGGCTTTGTGCATTCGCACCCGGCCAGATCTTCGAACTGAAACGATGATCACTCGAGGTTTCTTGTTTTGGGGTGGGGAGTCTGGCGGGGCAGGGCCAGATGGATATGCTGCATCCTCCACGATGCGGACATGGGTGATATACGATTCGACCACTGCGAAGGCATTAGTGGTCTGTCTGTACGCTGAAAGCAATTTAAAATCATGGCGCGAGGCAGTCCGCTATGGTGGCATAACAGCCATGCGGCCAAAGTCTGAAACGTCACAGGAATCGTGCACTGCCATCCCCTAGGAAGGGAAGAGAGCATGGTCCCTTGTAAGCACCAAGAGACAGGAAAGTCTTTTTACATACAGGTTCCGTCGGCGTCTTTCTTTGAGTAGCAGCTCTGAATAATGCGTTTCTTCTCATCCTCAAACTTCTCCGCTCTGGTCATAGAGCCATCGTTGCCGTTACGCATGTCGCCCCCGCGCCGTACATCACTCGGCGGAGGTGGACGAGGACGATCTCGGCTGCTCATTATCGCGTCGCTGTCCAAGTAGGCTAACACCGGTATCGTTTATTGAATCCGCAAGATCAAGGGGGACATGGTCGGGAGGTCGGGGTTCGGATACAGCGAGTAGTCCCGCGCGCACCGTGCCCAAGTCCGAATTGACGTAGAATGACAGGGCAGGCACGGCGATCAATCGCAGATAATACGATATGTGAGGAAATGATGCTGATGCAATGGCAGGTTCGCGTTGAATTAGCTCATCACTCTGTTTGGGGTTGCGGGCAGCGGGCGGAGAGCTCGTGGGAGCGGGTTATCGAGTTGATCCGGCTGCTACTGGCTACATGCCACAGCTATTCTCCGAGCTAGCGAAGATCCATATATACAAATTGAATATTACTTCCATGGGTTTACACCTTCAACTACGGCTTTGAGTATAATCCGATGTCCGTCTAGGACCCTTCCGTAGTTTGCTTCTACTTCTAAATGTCTTGCTGTCTCGATGCCTGACACAGCAGTGGTCTCAAAGTCACATGATCACATTGCTGCCACGCTAGTCCACTTATGTACCCACCAATCACCGTCGGGCAATTCCTTCACCGCCCAGTACATACTTTTTTTTTTT
>JGI24509J20081_1000391_pt1 | contig 18881 bp, 17 predicted proteins | sample LinPmetageLP29_FD_20081 | JGI IMG/M metagenome (IMG submission 20081) | reverse complement strand
CCTACCCCCCCTTAGAGCTATACGTATAGTCTTAATACTATATGTAGTCTTATATAGAGTAGAGTAATAGGTTACCGTGTACGATACGCGTCGCGTATCCACGCCTACGCGCGGAGTACAAGCCTTTATTATACTTAGGGGCCATGAGTTAGGGGCTTCCTACTTATAATTATTGTAACTACGTACTCGCCTAAACTCTATCTTCTCTGTCTTCTTATAAATGATTGACTTCTGATTATCAATTTTCCTATCGGTGTTACTATCATAGACGCTACGTTCGAACTCTTCTACTACAACTCTACCCACCGGGTCTAGATCTGCAAAACTTGCCAATAGGCGGTGACCCCTAATAGTATACTAAGTTACTTAGCCAGAAAACACACCTACCATCTATCTGCCAGAACTGGCGCGTAGCGGGCCGCTATATACGTAGAAGCGATAAAAGCCTACCCATAGAATCCGGACGTAGAGCCATTCCATATCCTACCGCCAGACGCTCGACCTATCCGCGGGCTACCAGTCTATACTAGTTACCGATGCCTAGAGGAGAGCTACACATATGTGGCTCGCCAGCCCTCCTACATCCGGACCTACCGTCACAAGAAACACATAGCGTCCCCTAGCCAGAGGGGACGGCCGAGACGCGAGGATCGCTCCTTGCTAAAGCTGCATCCTATAAAATGCTAGCGGTTATTCACCTCTAGCATCTATAGCAGCTACTTCGAGGTTTTACCCGCCGCAGACGAGCGACGGACCCAACAAGCGCTAGAAATGAAGGAGTCGGACTTCATCTAAGCCTAGGTTGACTTAGCGCTTCTCCGCTTAGATAGGTTTGCGGAGGCCGAAGATGAGGTTGCACCAGCTAACCACGACGCGACCGAGGCTTCGCTATGGCTTGAGCTTACCTAGTGGCCTAATTATGTTCGAGGGTATAGATTTAGCGAAATCGGATCGCTCGCCTTTTCGCCTAATCCCGCGACAGAGCCGATTCTTATTGCGGTTGAGCATAGCGTGCGAAGGCTTGTCTAGCTTGCATTCGATTCTATTTCTTCGCACCGGATTAACGAATTCGACCAAGTTCGTATTAATAGTTTTCTTCAAAAGCTAGGGGTCTAGGAGCGACCTATTCAGATTAAGCTACGACTATCTACCTACTCCCGTTACCGGTAGATCTAGGTCCGACTTCTTAGTTTTGTGTATCGCACTAGCCGGCCCGATCAGCAGATCGAACTCCGCTATTAGTTCTCTACGCGCTAGTTAACCGCAATTGACGACATTGAGCGATAGGCGAAGCGACATCTTTAAGCGGAAAGTTTACGCGCTACACGAGAGGCAACTGTCCTAGTAGACCCGAAGCTTAGAACCGCTTCCCCGTCCCCGGCGACCTAGGCCACGGAGCAGCTCAACCATACCTACCTCGACCTTTCGATCGTACTGCTTGATTATAAGCTCCGTGGCGATATCTTCGAGAGTCCTATAGTAGCGTTTATGGCCGCGCTTGGGGTTGATACCTAGAACCAAACGTACTACGACCTAGCCAATTATACTAGCTACCTCTCGGCATTAGTGAAAATTTTATAGATATTAGTCGCGCAACGAGCGGTCGAACTAGCAGAGGACGGACAAGTAGAACATCCCGGCAATGCACTTGATAAGATACGTAAACGGTTCTTAGTGTATAGGGTACGAGCGCTATTCGGATGGATTACTCGGCTACGTACATACGGCAAGAAAATCTAGAGTACGTCTACTAGCCTTAGCTATCTTGTCTAGAGTAATAATTACTAGTTACTTTACTACCGCGATCTTTAGCTTACTATAGACGCACTTACGGGGTTTATCCGAGCCCAAGTCGAGCTCGCGTAGTACGAACTTGAAAGACTTTTTCTACTCGAGGATAAAGAGATACGAGCGGATACAGTACCGGAACTTCCATTGCAGCAATTAACAGATAACCTAGTAAGCAACTAGCGCGGTTGGAATTTTTTGAAGCATCCGAAGAATCGCAGTTTGCTCCTAACCACTGGCGAACGTTGGATGCTAGACCGGATCTTGGGTAACGAGTCTCTCCGGAAAGACTTTATCAACTTTCGGGCAAGCGATGCAACGATCTCCTAGAAGACATCGCTAGTAGTAGCTTATCTTGACTGGGTTGACCAATTCCTCGAACGCGTTCTCCTTTTGATCCATATGACCGCTAGACAGCCCGCACGGGCAACCGAGCTTATTTCTATCCGGCACCGCAACACTCCCGAAGGGCGACACCGCAACATCTTCCTCGAACATAGACTTGTCAGTATTGTGACTAGCTACCATAAGTCTCAGAGCACGTCGAATTCGATTAAGATCATCTATCGGTATCTACCAAGGGAGGTTAGCGAGCTAGTAGTATACTACTTATGGTTGATCTACCTATTTACTGAGCAAGCCGGCATGTTTGCCCGTAGGGGTAATTCTCGGGTCTGATCCCTATTCTTCTGGCCCAAGGAGAAAGGCTACTAGGATACTGCACGCCTTGGCGTCATTTTAAAGAAAGAGGGCGAAAGACTATTGCATACCAAGCTCAATGTGCTAACATAGCGCCATACGGCAATCGGTATCTCCCGGATGCACCTAAGATGCGGTAGATTCAAGCGTAACTACGGGGTTGATAATCCGATATTGGACGAACAAGCCGCGTATAGATTATGGGTAGCTAGCACTGTCTATACACGTAGCATAAAAGAGGCGCCTAGTGTTATCGAGTCAAAGCGGATTCGATACCGGGCGGTTAGCTCGGAATGGCATAAATTCCTTGGCTTCTAGGCGCTAGTGATGCGTAAACGGCGGTATAGCTAGCTTAGGGGCGGCAGAAAAGGGGGCCGGTAGCAGAAACGCGGTCGCGAGTATATCACTATCGACTTTAGCGACGATGAGTAGTTATCGGGTACGTCTAGTATCCTACAAATAACACATCTACTATCTAGGAAAAGAGTATTATTTCTAACGGCCGTCAGAAAACCAGACCGTCTAGGCTACCCGATAAACGCACTAGTATACCACGCTAGCAGTTAGAAAATCAATATCATCTAGGCTATTACGTATTTAGCATGAGTGAAGCCGCCGAACCTATGAAAGTGAGATAGGTAATTTTGACGGGGCGGTATTCGGTTTACGTATCCGAAAACCGGCCTAACCTAATATAGCCTAGTTCCCGTACTTTGCAGATAAGGCTAGCTAGCGCAATATCAAACCGGCTTTAATTCTATATAATCAAATCTATATAATTCAACTGTCCGCTTATAACGTAACGCAACAGAATGCAACGCAAGTAAGCCTATCCTATGGGGGTAAGTGGGATGTAATTCATCCTAGTAGAGTAGGGTTTCGTTAAGTATAGGAGCCAGTTTGTTTATCCTAGTAGAAACGCCCGTCTAGATCCTAGTAGGCTTTTTTTGGTCGGATCCCTATCCCATAGGGGTAAGTAGGACGCAGTGCATCCTAATAGGCTAGGGTTTTGTTAACTATAGGAGCGCATTTGTGTATCTTAGTAGAAACGCCGGTCCAGATCCTAGTAGGCTTTTTTTAATCGGATCCCTATACTCTATTGTCAATTGTAATCAGCCCCTGATTCGTCGTTTGTGCGTACTCCCGCGCCCGCGGGGCCGTGGCCTATAGACCTATGCCCTGTTACGATGGCCAATATGATGGAAACAATCATATGCGAAATGTAAAAGTAGTAATGTAGAGCCTAGATCACGTGATCCCGGAGCTACAATCCTCCGACCTCCGAACACCTGTCCGCCCGTGCTGGGTCAACCATCCTCCGGTCCGACGACATGCGTCACATGCCCCATTACCTTTGTGGTCTATCGACTATCGGACGTCTCGCGACGCATCCATTTCGTCCAACCCACGTAGCCCGAGGCGATCCACATCCACATCGCGAAACGAACGTGTCGCGTGCTCTTTCCTTCATATAGATATATCCGCAGTCTAGGCTCTCACCAGGAATCTAAATTCTGCGAGCACCAACAGTTTTCTCTTCCGCCGGCGTCTATCCTAGGCTATCTCCGGGGCAAACGCTATCGCTCCTATACGGACGCGTAATCTACGCGGACCGATAAGTAATATATCGCGTTCGCGGAAGAAGCGTGGAAGCTAGACCTATTTAACCTACTTACTATATCGTTCCAACCGCCGCCGCTAGAGACTCGACCTATCCCTAGGTTAATAGTCTACGATGGCTATAGCTAGCCCGAGTGCGATATATACGCCGGTTGAATACTTGACACGATGAGGGTTTATCGTAGTAAGGCTTATAGGGGCCAACGCTAGCCGGGCCGTCCCCACGAAGCCAACCGACCCTTGGCCAAACCGGTAAGCTGCTAGCGCCTCTTTGAGACTAGGTACTCTAGTCATTTCTTTATTGTGACACCCGAAGCTCAGGCACGTTAAGCCAGCTAGGCACACATACTAACGACCGCGGAATTTGTCCAATCCTAGGTAGATAAGGTACTACGATAAGCAGATAATATCGCGGAGACTAAGGATACTATCACGCCGCTCGAGAGCGATGTCACCAAGTCCTTTCCCTGGCTCGAGCTTACTCGGTGGCCAGAATATAGCCGAGGGTATACCTTTAGCGATATTGCGAGTCTCGCCCTTCCACCTACTATCATAGTCTATTTAGAAATGGTCGACCATTTCACACTTTTCGTCCGTACAGCCCATAGTAAACTGTCCGGTAACGGCAACGACCTATCCCGCCATTACAGTCCATATCTACGCTTATATGCTTCCGGTCCGCGTATATAAATCATTCTATGTGAATCATTATAACTGATCGAACCATGCTTCCTATATGCTTGGATATAGAAGACCTCACTGCCGAGCCTGCTTTTCCTCAGGGATATCTTTTCACAAGCCGCGGCAGCAATCTCCCGTCATCAATATTGATAGCGATAAGAGGTATTAGAAAAAGCAATGCGTCTTCCCTCACCCGACACACGCGACGCATCGCGGTACCAATAAGTAGTACAAATAGGGAGGTGCCAGGACTTCTTTTACACCTCCGACCCTCTTATGCCATTTTCGCTCCATTTGCTATTCTATAAATTTGTTTTGACCTCGTTTTCTATCAATGTCACGTCTAGTTCACCTTGCCTATCCGGTTACTACACGGCAATGGCCTTCGCTCCCCTTGTATCTGGACTAGGGGGAACATGTTGCAATCTGTACCCTTTGCCAGTACGCGATACCCACTAAAGGCATGCAGGCCAGTAATCATTTTCGGAAAAAACATCAGATCCCAAAAAGCCGACGAATCAGTCTAGACCAACATCTTCATAGGCACAATTTCAGAAGCGGGGGCTTAGCTAAAGCACGGCCAAACGGGTCACCGTCTCATCCTACCCTTCGGGTTCTTGCCGGATTTCAGTGTTCACACTATCCGTATATCAGTACAAGCATACACTGCGACTGTGATCAACGTAGGCTAAGGTCATCGACGGGCCCGCACTCCATCCAGGCCTCTCATCGGACTTCCAGAGCTCGGGTACCGGGGAAAGGAGCGAACCCGCGTTTGATGGGCTAAACCCAATATATGTCCCATAACCGAAGAGACGGCATGATAGCAGTAATCATTCCATCCCGTCACGATCTTTCCCTGAATCTATCGATCATTCAGAGGATCCGGATATAGATGCTTTACCTTCGACTCCATCAACTGGCCCCCGAGTAGTGGACGACCTTCCGTCAAGTCCTCCGGCTCCTTATACCGTAGAGCAACCTATGAGTACAAGGCTAGCCCTGACACCAAGCTAAGTTGCCACTCAATCTACATTTCCGGGCCATGTAACTACCAGTCCGATATGGCCAGTCAGTGGGTCCTTGAGTTCCCCACGTGGATTATTCTCATCCGAGCCGAGCTTTCCCCAGCCGAGCGGCTCACCATACCTATCATCAGAACGTGATTTTGACATTGGAAGGGTTTTGGTCAGGAATTTCAAAATTCCGAGTCCATGCGACAAGGATGGAGCCCAGGTCATTATGGATCTACATCCTACAAAAGCTTTATTCGTAATGTTGATGCACGCCTCCTCTATTGGTATACTAGGGAGGCGGATAGGACAGGACGAGACACCATTTGGGGGCCAACCATGCCTAGAGGAACAACCAACCCAGTGACGATAAAAGATCCGTAGCCACACATTGGCCCGTCCGTCTTTTTCTATAGTCTCTGGTCTCTTACTACCTTGACGAGACGCATTTTATATAGTCTCTCGCAGCATTTGCTGGGCAATAGCCAAGTCACCACCAATATCCCGAATGTAAATTAGGACGGAGGGTCATCACTGTTATACCGTTTTTGGAAGTCTACAAATCTCACTTTTTCACTAGCTACAACCAACAAATTACAGCTCACATATAAAGTACATAGGCAAAAACTACAGCTCTTGATAACTCATTAAGTTATTTGAACAGCATTCCCTTGTCATTTAGCTCACTTCACATACACGTACTAGTAGCAAATTTATTAAGAGTAGTACGAATATACATAGACAACAATATTTGCTCGTATATGTTGGACTAGGACCATTGTCGCGAACTCAATTACGCTCCAAACCGAGGCAGACTGTCAAGCCGGGACAAAACCCGGCCTATCCGCATCTGCGAACGTGGCGTCATTTGGCGTATGCTGAATGCGTTGACGGGGCCGCCGACCACGGCGTGGGAGTTGCGGACGTTGACCAAAGCAATCCCTACCTCTTTCGCAATCCCTAACAGAACGTTCGACGAATTGATCTATCTGCTGCTTCGACGGGCACCAAATACTCAAAAATTGACATTCGTTGCCATCAACCTCAAAGCAACGACAAGCATGCGTAACACTCCAATTGGGTTGTTTAGCCAAGTAGATCAGCACGTAGTAATGAACCGAATTACCATAGTGTTGCTCGCGGCCCCCATAGAACGTTGCACCGTTTAGCCCGTTACGATCCAGCATAGAACTGATCCCGCTCGCAAACGCAGTTTTTGATGTGAGTGAGCACTGAAGGTACGTCAGGAACACCCATCGACTGTGAAGCCTCTTTTTACCGGGTGGAAACAAGACGTTGTTTCTTCCTGACTTGGACGAGGCGGAAGACTCAGCAGATGAGCCATCATTCACCTGACTAGGAGATGGAGAAGGCAAACGAGGGGGGACTGCGGTTGTGGGCGACGTGGTGGTATCGCTAGACGAGCTCGGTAACACTGGACGGTCTGACAATCGGTATCGACGAAACATTTTTGTTCTCGAGAACCAAGACTACCATGGAGGGGCATCGTCCTCTATTTACAGTCACGCGTCACTGACGTGGCACGCGCTAACCGCCTCTGGTAATAATTATTAGGCAGGCGGGGTCGGATTAGCAATTCCCTATTTCTAAGTTATGCTTAACTGGGGTGAGGGGTTCACCCCAGTTCTTCGTAGACATTGACATACCCATGGGTATACCCAACTACCCATAGATACCCAAACTTAAAAATCCACCAAGGAATTCGGATTAATGCAGTTTATGCTGTTTTTTTGGGTATTCACCGGTAAATTTACAATTAAAAAAATGCCCTCGCGGGTAATTAAATTAGAGAAAAAGGCGTTTTTCCTACAGAACCTATCCAAAATCAACAAAGAATTATTATTCTAATAGATACTAGCCTAGCTGATAGCCCTCATGTAATTTTGGAAGCTTTCTGACCCTACCAGAAGCCCGTAGTTGGCTTTCTGGGATAGGGGGTAATTGGACTGGATCATCAGCCTCATCAGAATCATTAGATAAAACGCTTTTTCGTCTTTTTCCAGCCCTGATAATAACTCTTGGAATATCCTGTATGTCATCCTCCTCATCACTCAGTAGATCAATTCGACGGCTCGAATGAGCTTTCAGGGCATGATTTTGCTATCACAGGTCGATTCTGGAACACGTCTGTTATTGAATGCGCCAATCATCTGATATTTGGTGCGGCGGCAGATAATGTGAGGGAAGCCAAACTGAGATCGTGGTACGTTGAGTCGATGGTGCCCAATACACCACCTGATTTGAACATGCTCGCAGCGTACTCAACAGCGTGTCAAGCTCTGTATCTCGATCCGGTGTCAGGTTATAGTATGGACTCAATCAATGGAGCCACGCTACATCAGGGGTATGGTGGGAGCCCTACTGCTCGATAGTCTTTCATTTCCCTCTCTTCTGAATGGCTATGACTTCCAGAGCTTGAGTTCAACGATGCATATTTCGTATTTCGGCCGCCACGGGATCTGGCGAACCAGAATACCTAGCTCAGGCGAAAAGTGTAGCCGAAGAAATTGCACTCTAGAGAGAGGTTTCAGTAAAAAATAGAATATCTTCTCTTGAGTAGCCAGGCTAGTTGGTAAACAACTGTCCCGATCTTATTAGTCTTTTTGTGCAACTTTACTGCCCCGGCTCTCAAATGAAGTGGTGTAATACCGGAGAAATGGAAGTAGCCGGCGAGACCTGCGGCGTGCACCGGATCTACATATACTACGGTTACGGTCATCACTAAGAATCCACGTAAGATTCAATAAAGTACCGCAATTCTTGCCTTAAACATCAGTTTCCCCAGAATGTATTCAACACGATCTTTGCGTTTCCGTTCAAGACCACAGCGACAGGTGACCCGTTACGGCCAAACTACACATTCCTTGTTCCTATAGACTACATGAGGTCACCAATGAATAATATATATAGAGGTCTATACGATATCCAGGGCTGATCATACTGTTAGAAAAATTGATATATACCTATGCGAAGCATACGCCCTGAGAAAGAGATTGTTTAAGTCTGTCTATCTATACTATGTAGTTCACCTAGTATTTATAGACATGGTGTGCGCTCACTCATAAGCGAGATGAATTGTGGTCCCCTTTATAAAGTCTTCCATGGAAAGCGAGCTTCATGGTGGTTCAGTGCTGATAATGCGATTCAGGCCTGATAAATCAGGCAGTGAGATCTCATAGCCCCATGAATCTCAACAAAGCCAACTGAGGGTTAATTTGTTGATTACTGTTTCAATATATATATATTTGAGGCAGAGGCCTATATGGTAGCCAGAGCTGATCATACTTAGTCGATTATGATACCGTATACGATATCTTCATCCACGCGGATGGTCTATAGACCGAGTGATTGGGACAGCGTTCTAGATAATGATAGTATAGTACAGTACAGTCAGCCTTACGATCCTTGACTCTCTGTCACTGGCAAAATTCATTTCATATTATCTCCACACTGTAGACTTGATTAACTAATCCAAATACTTCGAATATAGGATATTCGAACTGGCATGTCGGATATCGTATCCGTCGCGGATATTCGTCGATCGAATATCCGCCATATCGGATATCGTCAACAGCCCTACTAACAAGCGCCACCTGAACTAGGCCTGGTAAAGATATTTCCGCTAACATTTTCGACGGACTTTCGTGAGGAGATATCCGCGCAAGTGGTACTTTAGTTGACCTGTGAATTTTGTATCCTTTGTACCTTTGGTATGGGCACTCTAGTTATACAGAATGTTCGATTTTATCGTTGACTGAGGCATCGTCACAGAAAAGGTGTCTTGGGCACTTGGCGCGATTATAACCTTTTTTTTTCGTCGCATTACCTCGATCTCAAACTTCGGTCATCAGTGCTTCGAGGACCTGGCATGGAAGTCTGCCAGAACGGCATCAGAGATCTTAAAGCCATAGCGTAGAAGACAGTCATGACGTGGGAAGACACCTGAGTCGGTGGAATCGAGCCGTCAACCACGCGAAGGCCCTTGACACCATACACTCGAGCAGAAGAATCAACAACCTCACCAAGCTCCTTTGCCATCATTGAGCAGGTGCCGACAGCGTGCCAGTTGGTGCGGAAATTCTGCTTGACATAGTCCATCCACTGGTCCAAGTCGGCATCGTAAACCAAGTTGTCCCCAGGTGCAGTCTCGCCATCGAAGTGGATCTGCACACCACCCATGTTAGAGATCTCGCGGGCAAGCTTCGAGCCATTAGCTTGGCCGAGGAGGTCTAGGTCATTTATAAAGAACTTGGGGTCATAGGAAAAGTGTTTCAGATAGGGGTCGTTGCCCCGAATATGCACGGAACCACGGGTGAATGGAATGAGATCCCATAGATCAAAGTTGATCTTACCGGTAGTATCGAGGAACAGCTCGGCGTAGGCAACTTCGTCATTGACCAGCCAATCACGGTAGTTCTTATACTGGATCTCAAGAGCAGTCACATTGTGGAAACCACCGCGCGCAACCGTCTCAGTAGCCCACTGGTGCAACTTGGCGCTGAGTAATTGGTGAGCCGGAGGAGCGTAATCCCCAAACGTCTCGTTCAAAGTAGCAAAGTAGATCGCCTGACCTTGACCCTTGCCGGAGGGTTTTGATACGGGAGGTCACGGTAGTGGCGGTTTGGTCCTGCTTGTTTAGACCGACAGGGAGATCAACAATTTGCTTAACACCGGCGACATCGAGTGCAGACTTTAAACCAATACCCGAGTATTCCAGGATTCGGGGGGAGGCGGCCGAACCGGCCGCTGGCAATACCTCGTGTTTGGCGTAGACATTGAAGTTCACCTTTTTGTTGGTGCCGAAGTTTACACCAACGGCTTTGTGACCAGAACTAGCGGTTTTGTTGATGAGGACCTTTCCAACGAACTGGCCCACCAGAGGTCAACCCAGGGATATATATAATGAGTACTAGTAGAGTTCCGAAAGGAATACGAATAATACGAATGCGAACAATAGGAATTGTTGAGATAAGTGATTGTCTGATTGATTCAAATTGACTTAAGGAGTTATCTTTTACAGGGGCGGGATGTCTTATATATATCTGTTCCTAATCCCTGCCATCAGGTTCAGCCACCGTGATACTCAACAGGAATATGAATACAAGGGTTATTCATATTCGCATTATTCGTAGTTATGCTTCGCCATCAATTTCCTTTTATAAATCATACGTGCGTGGTCTTGAATGTATATAGAAACCCTCGTATTTCAAACTGAACAACCGTGAACGTCAAAAGCCCTTAGAAATTCCATTGATGAACCCAATTTAACATCTGAGCACTGGAAACAGGTCCCAGCGCCGCCATTGTCTTACTCGCCTGTTTCGCCTTCTCGACACTGACCTCCGCCGACAGCATATCATCATTGCCAACGAGACCACGATAGAAAGATAGTAGCTTTAGGGCAGGCTTTTCACGGACTTCCTGGTCGGTCGGATCTTTTATTCCCTCGAGCTCATCTAGCCACTCGCTGAGAGGAATGGATTGCACGGGGTACTTATCTTGAATTGCGGGAACCAGCGAGGACCAATTGCCTCGGCAAGGGTTGGTCAGATGGAAGACGGCGTTTAGGTCTTTATGAGACGAGCGGCGTGTTTGAAGGATTTCAAGCGTGATTTTGGCCAAGGCATCCTATCGGGGCTCTTAGTCATGGTTCGAAATCCTTCCAATTTTAGGTTCATATAGTCACTCACCACAGAAATCCAATCAACCGCATACCCACCCAAATCCGACGGAACCTTACCCATCGCCTTTGACGTGGCCACTAGTGTTGGAATCCACTCGTGCGGGTTCCACAGGCCCAGCCGACTATCAGGTCCGGCAATTTGACCTATACGGAAAATACTTGTCGGCACGCTAGCCTTACGCGAAGCCTCGAAACAGATCCTTTCTCCCACGAATTTTGACTCGCCGTATCCTTGCCCAAGAACTTGCTCGATACTCTCCATGGCTACCTCGGGAACGAATGGACCCATGGAGTCGGCAGCCCAGCCTCCGACCGTGCTCACGGATGAGATAAAAGCCAGGTGAGCATTATGGCGACCGTTGATGCTGAGATTGACAAACTCACGCATCCCGAACAGATGTGGATGCTCGAAGGATTCCACCGGGTGATTGAAGTTGACTTTCCACGCGTTGTGGATGACGAGGTCTACTGTGTCTAGTAGGGATTGGTACTTGTTGGAGGGGAGGCCAAATTGAGACTCGCCGAAAGACACGTGTAGAAATTCGACTCTGGAGGGGTCGGAAATGACGGAGATCGGAAGGCCTTTGGACTGGAAGCTCTCCATCTGGCGAGCAGGTGCATCCAGGGTGCGGTTGAAGCAGTAGACCTTTGTGACGTTGTCATGGTTGAACAGGCTTTGGAGCAGATATGTCCCTAGGGAGCCGGTAGACCCGGTAAGAATCACGGTGGATGCTTTGGGAGACTGGGGCGACGGGTTCGTAGATCGGATGGGAAGATCACTTGTGTATTTGGATATCAGATTGGCGATCTTCTCAGACCGAGGAACTTTTGCAGCCAACGTGATTTCCCCCTTGAGAATACCCATGAGCATCTCAGTAAGCCTTTTTAGGGTTGTATTTGCGTAAATAGTCTGCATGTTGATGGATTCAACGTTCGCTTCAGGACTGTAGACAAGAACAGCATTTTTCAATATTTTGCTCAACTGAATCGTGCGCAGAGAGTCCAGTCCTGAACTGTATAAGTCGTCATTGTCACCAAAATCGGATGCGCCAATGATGATTGAGATCACGTTGCGCAAATAACCGCTTATAGTTTCGAGATTCACCGTGGAAGGGAGCTGGTTCTCCAGCTGGTCATCTTGGGCGGCATAGAGATCGTCAATTTCCTGCGCATAATCCTGGTTCACGGCATGTCTCTGCGTCGTACCCTTAGGGGTGAGTTTAAATGGCTTCTCTCGTGATGAGAGCCGAATCATGTTCTTCATGACGCGGCCATAATTGGGGACCGTGTCATTGGCCCTCTCCACCAACGGCCAGATCACATCTATCAACTGCTTCTCGTCGCTCAGCACCTCGGCATCCTGAGCTGGTTCAATCAACAGAGCGGACTGGAATCTGGCCTGGCCGACTAGCAGCGCCCGATGAACGGATGGATGGTCCTCGATCATCTTTTCTAAAGTGACAGGGTTGAGTTTCTCCCCATTGTTGAGCACAATTACATCATCGAGACGACCTCGATACTTCCAAAGTAGATGGTTGGATGGGTGCTGTACGAACAAATCCTTGGACCGGTACTCCTTCAAAGTCGGAAAAATATGGAAGATACCGTGCATGATACGAGAGCGTTCATTGCGAGAAATGACGAGTTCATACAACCCCTCTCCGATAAGTTGCATGTCAATCTGATATAACGGGTTCCATTCAAAATAGTCCCAGTCTTTCGCCCTCCGAGGAACCAAGGAGCTAATAATGCCCATCTCGCTCGAGCCGATGACGGTTCTCAATGTCGTATATTGAGTCAGTTTGTTGCCAATTTCTGGTGCTAGAGGGGCACCGCCGAAGCAAACAAAGTCAAGTTTACTGAGACAGTCGAGCGCATCCTTGGACTGACTCATATCTTCTAGGATGGAAGGGGGGAGAATAGTGGCAGTGGGCTTTGCAGCTCGCAGAATACTGATCAACAAGTCCACCGAAAGAGGCTTATCGGGACTGGCCACGAAGGGAATATTATGAAAGATAGACTCGAAGAATGAGACCAAGCCCATCAGGTGAAAGTACGGGGTGCTCGAAAGGACCAGATCGGTTGGACCAAGATCGTTGAAAAAGGCTGACTGACGACCGTCAGGGCGGGGGAGATGCGCCGCGGTATCCCATGTACCAAGGAAACCGTGGGTGAGTGGGACGGGTTTTGGCATTCCTCAAGACGGGTAGTGTTAGCGGGAGATGAAAGCTATGGTGGAATTATGGATGCTATACCAGTTGTTCCAGAGCTGTGGATGATGAAAGCGACTTTGTCTTCAATCTCGTCAAACGTCTTTTCGAAGGGGTAATGATCCAGCCCATGCGTATCTTCGAGAATTTCAGTAATGCTAAGCACCTTGATAGAGTCGATGGCTATTGAACTTTTGAGTTCCGAGACTCTGGAGGATCTCTCATGGCTAAACAACATCTTGGTACAGTTTGTCGCGCCGAGTACATGAGCGTACGCTTCGTTCGACAATCGAGTGGAGGGAAAGAAGATCTACACTCAAAGCCAACTTTATTAGCCTCATACAACGAACATGAACTTGATGTAAATTAATGCCCTACCGTATAGCCCAATTTATGCGCTGCGAGCATGACGATGATATACCGAATATCATTGTTGGCCAGATACGCAATGGTGTCTTCCTGCGTTGGTTTTCCGATATACTTCTCTATCCACCATGCCGTGGCATTTACTGCACGCGAAAGATCGCGAAATGTGATTTCTCGAAACCCATCCTCGACTTGGACGCTCTTGGGAATCAAGCCGAATCTGCGTCCTGGGTCGTTTTTTGCAAAAGCATCGACCTCTGCTGCCAGCAGCTTTTTAGACAGCCCCGGAAAGGGATGCTTGACGCTAACCATGGCCGTTTCAAGATTGAAGATAATATGGCGATGAGTGAGGGGTAGACAATTATTCTTGGCTTCCATCTTGTCTACGGTTCCCTTTATACTTTTCCAATGAGGTTATTTCAGATCAATTGATGCACCACCTTCCAGCGTACGTAATATGCTGTCGCATCATCCACATCAGTAAGGTTGCAATGCACAATGACATGAGCGCCATGACAGACCGCGGAATTTGCAGGTGCACAAATGCCGGCTTATCCGGATCAAGGGCGTTTTTAGCTCCCGCTTCTTGGAGAGTTATGCTTTTTATTCGATACATAAAACGATATTTATATCTGCTGACGAGACACAAACCGGATTTTAACAACCAGTGGGTCTGGTGTGCGATAACACCTCCGGATACATCCGCCCAAAGCGCGGGTAATCAATCCCCCTGCTTATCTTCAGCATGCACTACAAACCTCATCACTTGGACCTAGGAATTTACGTGAGTCGAGCTTGGTACCGACAGAAAGTGGTCACGTTGGTGGCCTTTAATATAGAAGGAGCCTTCAAAGGAGTAAACAAGAGAAGCCTGACGCGCATTTCCTAATACCCAGGCACCCCCCACTCTACGCCACTGGACTGTTCCTGATTCTGCCAAGCTTAACCAGATATGGTAAGTTTGGAGCCACAACGGCCCAAGTGCTTCCCCCTTGCTACTGATATTTGATATCTTCGTTCCCTCACGGTATGTTTTGAGTGTCGTTATTGATTTGAAAACCTCCTCGCCGGATATAAACTTAAAATTGTGATGACTAGGGATGCTGTCATTTTGACATTCTGCGTAAAATGACCGTCAGGCGTCATGACAGGGTGTTTTAAAATGACGGTCAGTAAATTAAAGTGTAGCTTAGTAAGTGCCATTGGCCAATTAAAGGACGGTACTCTCACCGGTCGATTCACCGCTGTGGCTGTTTTTGCAATATTTGAACCCACTCAACACTAGACCTCTTCAAGTCCCATGGGACTAAAGCCAATTTCAGTCCCATTCCCAGTGCACCCCACTCCCACGGGGGTAGGGTATACTCCCATGGGGAATCCCCAATTCCCCGCCGAGACGAAAATTTACATAACTAACCTGATTAGGATGGATAAGCTCGCTGACCAAGCTAGCTTTGCATAAATGGCATGAATAACTATCTCTCTGTTGCTGGTCCGAATGCCAGCGTCTGGTCACGTGTAGTTACGTGTGATTGATAGATCTCCCATTTCCGTCGCGCGTTTGCTGTAAATTGTAATCACCTACGCTGAGTGGAATTCAGTCATGCCGACCGGCGAAGCGGTATAGAGGTAGACGGGTATCGCGGTAGATAAGCCCCTGCTACTCTGGCTAAGCGACGGGGCCTACTCTGCTCGACTAACACCCGTGGGGATCCTATTGATCGCTGAGGCAGCTGACTCTGACGAGGTTCGTTTGGTGCTGAATGTCTGACGGTGATAGGCTCTCTATCGGTTGATAGTTTGCTTGCCGAGGGGACTCGGACTGGACGAATCAAAGCGTCTAGACTTCCTTCGTTTCGACTGCATTTATCAGCATTCCGACATTGCAGAACTAAGATCATCCATACTTACCACACACAGTATGACGTGCCAAAGCCTATACGTCGCTTTTCCAACCACTCTTCCGCGTAGGATAGATGGCAATGCGCTCGGCACTGATCGCAACGTAGGATCACGTATTCATTTGCTTGTTCCTCGTCCTTAGCCAAACAAAACACACAGTGAACGTCGTCGACATCTTCACTTAAGCTGAGATTCTGCAGCGACAAGTTCTGGGCCGGGACCTGAGCATCTCGAAGCGATCAACCGCGTGATATCCTACCTATACCACACACGTTTCCTCGCTCTAACGTACCGGCCGCGCCGATCTGGTGATGATGAAGCCGTCACTCTCTTTAGTGATGCCTTATTCGCCGATAACCCTGACCGGAAGAGCTCGGAGGGATATATCTGCACAATCTTTGGAAGACCTGTTGACTGGAGAGCTGGTAAACAACGTACGGTGACTACCAGTACTACCGAAGTGGAGCTGCTGGCGACCTCCGAGGCTGCGAGGACCATGAGCATGTGGAAACGTCTCTTTGTAGCCATTCGTTTCGATCCAAAGCACGAGCTTGCTATCCGGTGTGATAACCAACAGACGATTCGGCTTCTCACCAAGGAAGCTCCTCAGCTGCGCACGGAGCTACGCCACGTCGATATACACCACCACTGGCTCCGTCAAGAGGTTCAGGCAGGCAGAATTCTTATCAGATGGACCGAAACGAAAGATATGGCTGCGGACGGACTCACTAAGCTACTGCCACGCCAGAAGCACACAGACTTCACTCAATTGATGGGCATGGAGGATATTGGAAATCTGCTAGATTAGCAGAGTATGTTGGACATTGTGCAAACGCTGAGGGGGTGTGACGAACTGAGGGAGTGGTCAAATACCACTAGGACCCTTCGGGACAGGCTTCTTCATCGTTCACCCAATTCCCCCTAGTATTAGTATGGTATTCCGGGCAGACTCGGAAGTATGGGGTTGTAACACGCCGAAGGCTCAATTGTATAAACCCCTGAGATCGTTCAACCGATCTCAGAACCTTCAATCAATCATCTGATTCATGGGCTCTCGGCTATTTGGCCTGTTTGCCAAACCGCGGTCTACCCGCAGTTAACCAATTGCGGTTTCTGGATGTTGCCTAACCGACCGCAGTTAGGAAAATCCCAAACCTCAACCGCGTTTTCGCGGGTGGTGGCGAGCTCTAGCTAAAACTGATGGCTGTTCTTGGATAATATCATAGATATGGTCCCGGTCGTCCTCGGTAATCTTCCTTGTCTGATTTTCGCTACATCGAATTTATTGCACGTGGCTCCTCAGTCTTTGGGGGACGTCGCTGTTCTCAAGGCACTTTCTGGTAAGTCTTCCCATGTGGAAGCAGCTTTGTCACGGCCTTCGTTTCGATGTCACCAATAACGTGATTCCCGGCGGGTCCGTCATCCCTGCCGGTCCGTCACCCCATCAAAACTTCAAATTTTACATTTTTTAAAACACTATTTACACCACCAAAACAGTATTAAATTAGCAATTTAGATCTTCTGTAGATATATAGAATACCTATGCCCCGTTCCTCCGTATTAAGAACATTTGATTTGCCGACGTATAGGGGGCAAAACAGGAAGTATAGGTTCAACCTAGGGTTCTAGAGTAGGTATAGTATTAGATATATATCTTATACTACTACCTCTCTTACTACTAATATTAGTACTAAGGTCTAAAACCTCTATTAAACTACCTATATTAGATATTTGCTTCTTTGATTTCGCCCTTTTTTTTGTCTATTTTCGGTTTCCCTCTCGTAAACGCTTGATTTTATCCCGTATTAAGATATGTTTATAGACTAGTTCAACCGATATATTATAAAACTATTAAAGATCACATTTTATAGGCGAAGAGATCTTATTAGTAGCTAAATTTAGACTAGAATTAAGCCTAGATTTACGTTTTTCTAGCTACTTAGTCGTCTAAGGGATATCGGTAGAGATATTGCTACCTAATATTAAGCCTTATAATACTAGTCGATCTAGTAGAGGTAGAGATTAGACACGAATATTAAGCTTTAATAATACCTAATTAGGGTCTAATAGTACTAAACTAATAGCTACGAAGGTACTCTAAATAATAGACTCTTTAAATAAGTCGTAAAGAGCTACCGGAAAGATATTAAGGAAGTTACCTTTTTTGATAGAATCGATGCCTAATCGAGTATAGTCGGTAACCCGTAATCTATAAGAGCGTTTTAATATAGCAAAATAACTAATATTAGGAGACTATAAAAGATAAGAGGTATATAGAGGTATATAGATTAGTATAATATTATTTTCCTAGCAAATCTTATCGAATATTGCTATAAGATAACTATTATAGCCGTCGAGGACTAAAAGACGATATTTTCCTTTTATCTAACTTATAGTATATAGAATAAAGTATTTTTAGAACTAATTAACGCTAATTTTATTGCTTATCTAGCCGCTTAGACTAATATTAAGAGCCTAATACTTTAGAAGGTCGTTAAACTATCGTTCTATAAAGTTTTTCCCCTTAAAAATAACGTATAGTAGAGGCGCTCGTCTAGAGACGTAAATTAATTTAATAATAGTTACCTATTTACGATTACTCGCTTATAAAACGCCTCTCCGACTAGTATAAAGTAACTATATAATAATCTTCGTTGTCGTACTAATTCCTATCGTAAACCCTAATTCGTTAAAGCTATAGATATTATCGGAAGTAATACTAAAAATATCTATACTTCTATTATTTATCTATCTCTAATATTCTATTATTTTTTTTACTATACTATCCTATAATTCTTATAACTACTCTAATAGTTCCTAAAACTCTAAAACTCCTATATCTCTATACTTCCTATACCTCTATAATTTTTCTATATCTATTAATTCGATATCTCTATA
>JGI24509J20081_1000390_pt1 | contig 18891 bp, 18 predicted proteins | sample LinPmetageLP29_FD_20081 | JGI IMG/M metagenome (IMG submission 20081) | reverse complement strand
GTGGTCACCCACCCAACTACTAACCTGCCGGCGTGTGGCTTAAGTACGGCTGAGCGGACGGGAAGCCCTGTTCTCCACACCCTATGGTCGTATGTACTAATTTCCTAGCTTCTAAGGTATATAATGATACCTCAGTAGCAAACAATCCAGTTGTCCCTAGCGAGAAGGCGAGTGTGCAATACAGAGGATGAGAATCGGGTGAGGATCCTTTGGAATATAGTAATATAAAACGCAACCCTTGCTATTGTTGAGCGTTGCGGATCTTCTCGTACTCGGGCAGAGCCCATTTCACCATCCATTCTGAATCGAGAACCTGCTGAGCAGACGGGCGATTCTCTGGCCTGAAGGAAAGCATCGGCCGTAATATTGAGAAGAGAGCATCTCGCTCGCTGGATTCAAGAGGCGGCATCCCCTCCTCCATACGCGGTCGCTGCACAGTTCTTTCAAATATATCCTCCAATGATTGATATTGGGATCCGGGTCGGTTAATTGGTTCTCCATGCTCGTTGAATTTGTCTTGACCTGCTTTCCATGTTTCCCACCATTCAGTTGGCAACGGGCCCAGTGCTCTGATCTGCTGACAAGTCATGTCGTCTTCATTCGTAAGGAAGCCTTCGAATAGCGATCTTTGAGCAATAATATCCCAGATAGTGCAGGCAAGTGTCCAGATATCGGATGAAAAGGTAAGGGGTTTTGTTGGCTCAAATCGAACCTCCGGAGGTCGGATTAGAAGAGGCGTATGCGACTCGAATCTCTTCTCTTGTACCGGGGAGAATGTTTCACTAAAGTCCGAAAGGAGGATCCTAGCTTCTAGAAGTGTAACATCTTCACTTGTTTCACCAAGCCAGACAGGTAAGATACCATGTTGTGGGACACCGGGTGGGAGCTTTTGGCCATCTAATCGATTGACTGGCTCGAGTACCGGCTCTCCGTACAGCTCGTATAACTGTTCAGTGGATAAATGATCGAATTCATGAGGCGGTTGGAGGAGGATATTTCCACGATGAAGATCCCCATGGACGAATCCTTGTGAATGAATATACCGAATCGCAACCACGAGTTGCGCCGCTAACGCTCGAGCTACCTCAAGCCGAAAAAGACTTATTCACGATCCGTTCTTTGCACCAGAGAGGCTCATTCTTGCTGGGCTGATCACCAAACAGACATGGTTGCCATTGGGGCCCTGAATGCTGAATGTATCCCAAATTGAAGGAATCATCGTGCTGCCCATGTCTGATAATATTTGGGATTTCGACAGTTTGGACAGCACATCAATTTCGTGAGCGTTCGAGTCCGCCGTACAAACTTTGACTGCAACGTATCTGTTGGAATTCTCGTCCCAGGCCAGCCAAATCGTTGAGTATGTACCGTGACCGAGCTTATGGACTACCCGGTAGCGATTATGGAAACAATCGCCAATTTTTACCGGGTGATAGCCCCCAGCCCGGTAATATTCCATTCTTTCCACGTCTTCAATAGGCTCATACAAGACACCTGTTGTGTTCATAGTCGAAGCCGTTGATTTGAATGTAGTGAGAGAAAATTCACGGAAGGGTTGATGGTAAAAATATGGCAGGCTTGCCCTCTTAGGTCTCAGACCTGGACGAGAGAAACTTACGGGCGAGCGTAAGGTCCTAATAAGCAAGAAGCATAAATTTCTCATGTTTTCTCATTGCAAACAAGGCCTTGCGGTTTCGGAGCGAAGTTAGCACACAGAATGTAGCCTCTTCGTTTTCAAACATTGACGTTGGTCTGGGGGCGAACTTTCTTCTGGGCAGTCGGAACTTCTCTTCGAGCGCAGGCGGCAAGTATAACAAGCACCGACCAAACTGAATACTATCAGAATTCGCATCTTTTTATAGCCCAAAGGACATGACCCGCTTGTAAAAGCGAGGAGCAAAAACATACAAGAGCAGGGATTCGCTGGTGGTCACCTAACTACTAACCTGCCGGCGTATGGCTTATGCGGGCCAGTAGTTGGGTGGGCGTCGCCGGGTGAGAAGGGGTGAATGCGCTGCAGATAGGGTGAGCCGGTTGAGAACGAGGTGAGCAATTCCGAGGGATGCTCAGACCCCGGTAGTCTTAATAGTGGCCTTGTCCCTGTCCTACTACTCTGGTCACTTTATATAAGCATAAATCGCAGCATGTGATATCAAGTGGTTCCATAGCTCAGTTGGTTAGAGCGCCGTGCTAATAACGCGGATGTCGAGGGTTCGACCCCCTCTGGGACCATTTTTTGCTCTTTGGTTTTGATTACTATTAACAAGGCCCGATGACATTTCTTCTGATGGAGACCATGTCAATCCAGTTATTAACAACCATAAGGAAAGGGTTAGCAGCAAGAGGAAGATCAGTGGAGATGTCACACAGGAGGGAATTTCCAGAAAATACTCCTCATTCCTTCGGATGGAAGCAGGCTGCGATGACTGCGAAGATGATTCGATTCCCCCATTGATTGCCAGACGATAGAAAAAAAGCTCACCTCCTCACATAGAAGCTCAAGGGCTTAAAAAGGCCAGAGACCGAGAAGGAACTACAAGAGAAGCTCTCGGCAAGGTATTCTGGTTGTGTCCGAAGGAACAAATAACGCGACCAGTCGGTTAGTCCCACTATATCTTGGCCCACTGCCAGTGGCAGGTACAAAGATGGCAAGAGATAGTAAGTATTCTTATATAATTGATTGGTTGTTCAAGCGCTATGTACGGCCTGAATAGATTTGGTAGGTTTAAGAACCCTTGTTAAATCATAATGGAGTAGTACTAGCAAGGGTAGATCGATACTAGATAATATATATAGGACAAGACTGTGGGCCGCTCTTGGGTGCAGCCCTGACGAATTTCAGATACTTATGCCAAACCGGAAAATCAAAACGCTGTAAACACAACTCTAGTTGGCTATAGAGAAAATTTATATAGACGCTAGAAGGGCCCCTGGTCGAGCGCTGATATAAAGCGAGACAGATCCTGCTGTAGCCGGATCTGTCTTCTCTATAGCCCGATGCGGCACGACCCGTTGGCACGCTGTCACAATAGCAGTAAGGAATGATGTAGAATTTTATCCGAATATATGGAGAAGAACAATATTCCGAAGGCTTTAATAACCTTGTTCCAGGGAGATACATATCAATACCCTAAGTCCACTTTTGAGGGGGTGAAATGGCAGAAAAGAGCCCATTCGCAAGCGGTCAGAACTTAAAGAGCTAATCAGACCACTCTAAACAGACCCTAATCATGAAGCACTAGCTCAATAATGTAAAATACTCTCTGTACTTTATACAGGGTTCCATAGCTCAGTTGGTTAGAGCGCCGTGCTAATAACGCGGATGTCGAGGGTTCGACCCCCTCTGGGACCACTTTTTTGTACCCGATCAATTTCCAATCAAATTTATCTTAGTACGACACCGAGTAATTGAATTGTCCTTCTGATTACTTGGGGTGGGAATTTTGACACTTTTATACATGACGTGGAATTTTCTTTTCTTTTCCTGATATTTTCCACATCCTTGCCATGTCGAGTTCCAGATTGTTGTAGGATCATCCCAGATGTACCCACCCATGATTCTTGTGAATTTTCCCCCTTGGAGTTGCGGTGTCGAAGTGACGGATATTCCAATGCTAGTCCTTTCTGCCAGTGGGCGTACTAATTAACCATTGTCGTTAAGACCTATTCTACTCCGTGATCAGGACGTTGATACTCTTCTGGACTCTGATAAGCACGGAGCTCTGACTTATATGTAGCAATTTCCTCATCCTCCTCAGTTACATTGGTGAGTCCAACAAGCTCTTTCCAACTGATGGCGCGGTACATGATTCGAGAACTTCTGTTCTAACACATTGGGACCATAGGTTTCCCTGCCTCTGATGTCGTTCCGGCTTCCAACCGAAACACTGCCCCAGCTCATACCACCTACTAAGCTACCCTTCCACACTGTCTTGAAGATATTTGAATTGTTCAAACCTTTTATGACGCCCGGCTTGATGTAAATGAACCGAAATAAAGCGTATAAGTTGGCTGAGTTCCTGACTGAGGTTCGAGTAACCAATTCTTTCTTGGGTTTTATCTTTCACCTCCATTGCAATCTCATTTCCTATATCGATACCGAAACAGATACCCTCATAGAAGGTGTAGTCCTTCTCCATGTAGACAACAACCATGGCTTCGACTACTCCATACTTTCAATGGAACCACCAAATACTAACAATTATGGTAACCTTGGAAGTTCTTTCCTCTTGAAAATAGGTTATATATAAGCTACCTAAGCTATGAATAACCAACTAGCAAACATAGTAAGAAGAGACAGTAGCATTTAGATGACTAGCTAGCCTCTTCTTACCGCTACCTACTAGTATCAGCCGCTAGATACTAAAGTCCCGGATTCCGTACGGCAATCAGTCGGTATCGGAATTTTGTATACCCGAAATATGGCCCCAGGATGTAAATCTCTCTGCCAAAGCGTAGATGAGTCTTCTCGGGCTAGCCTCTTGTCTGCCTGTTGCCACTCAGAATATCATTATCCATACTCCATATATAAGTGACCAACTATATCGATCTCATCTACCTCTCACAAAATTCTGACGATCTTAGAGTTTCATGTGATTCCGACCCCGAGGTAACTCTCAAATCACTATCCTTTGTGAACTAACTCCATAGACACCAGGATTCATACAGGATTCCATATTTCGACCCCCAGGTCCGAGTTTTGCTGCAGAACCTGGAAATTACCGGAATTCTCCTCATGTGACGACGAACGGGGCTGTAGAGGTCTATGTACAATTTATAGCGGTCCGAAGGCTTGAAGTTTCTTGTAAGCACAGTACACATATTTCAAGTTTCTTCAAGTTTCTAAATGGCAAGTTTATTCGTCCACGGGCGCATTCGCATAGCATTCCCCATGTCTATATAGTCTCTTTATACTATCTCTCCCATTCATGCACGAGACTCGGACCTATATAATGATGACTCCGGGGCATAATGCCTTTGAAGCCAGCCTTCAAATATCGTTAGCAACGACTCGGAAGATAATCGCCTCGCTCATCTTGCCAAAAAGAGAGGAAATGCAGACTGGAAGGATAGGCCGATGAGAATGGTACCGCTTACTGATCTTGCCAGATCGTGTCCAGTGACACTTTCCATCTGCACTCACCTTGTAATTATGCAGAAAATTTTGGCTGCATCATATGATTGGTTCCATAGCTCAGTTGGTTAGAGCGCCGTGCTAATAACGCGGATGTCGAGGGTTCGACCCCCTCTGGGACCATGTTTTTGCCTGGATCTGCTTCAAAATGAATATTGTATTTTATTAGTGCTTGCTGCACTTACCACCTCAATTATGTAAAAGGTACTTTTTGTATTATATAATCGGTTCCATAGCTCAGTTGGTTAGAGCGCCGTGCTAATAACGCGGATGTCGAGGGTTCGACCCCCTCTGGGACCATATTTTTGCCTGGATCTGCTCCAGATTGAAAATTCCATTCCTTGGAAGAGGGTGGAGGAGGGTGAGTGCTTAAAATGGTGAGAATTAGGGTACATCACCCAAGTTGCCCGGCTACTCTATTAAACCACTGTGAATGATGATAGAACTTGAATACCCTTAGGTTATCTTGATATACCCATAACACCGGGCTTTTCATATCTCATGCACAATCATGCTTAGCATAACACCTTATGGGACTCCTAAATTATTTAAGAATTCTGTTGCTTGGAATCAACTTCACTTTCCTGGACTGGCAAAAACTTCATTGAAGTAGTCCTTTACATGATCGAATCGAAAATTCTCTAAGCTACGATAGATATTCTTCGCATGTGGGACATCGTAGCCATATTGGGCAAATTCAATAGTTTTAAGCAGGGGAATTGTTTTCCAAGGTTGTTAGCGATTGCTTCAATTATACAGCCCCTCAGAAACTTCTTCAAAGGCATTGGATACAAAGAGGGATATTAGACACGTTTTCTTTCTTTTCAATCTACTATCAGCAGCGCAACTGTGTGTCTGCGCGGTTCCCGCCCCCGCAGACCCCACCATATATCCTGTAGCATCTAACGATAGGAAGCCATCAATGGGAGGATTATTTCCGAGAAGAGCGAAGAGTTCTGGTTAAGAGCTTGAAGACCCCAAGCAACCGACTGGACGTCGCCCAAAACCGAGTATAACTACGTACCTATACAATACAGGACGAAGTAAACAGGATCCACCAAGACCTCCGGAGTAAACATTGAATAGGGTGTCGGCCGGATACAGCCCGAACAGAGATATAGGCAAGACTTGGGAAAGCGCCTCAAATGATCTTTAATTTTAAGCAGATGAGGTTACTACCGCTGGCACATAGAACGCTACGTAATCTTCAATTTACCACAGCTATTGAATCTGCAATTCTTTTCTCCATCCTCGAATCACTGACCCAAGACATAAGAAAAAGAAATAGAAGCTGGGGTGTAGAAAGCATCAAGGAATACGCCTGTCAATAGCCCAAAGACCGTTGAAGAAACTGTTCTCCGCACTGTACAATACAGGGACCATCCTGTAGTGGGCGCCTTCAGGATCGCAGCCACCCAAACAAGGTAAGTATAGAGAATAAAAGAGGAAGGAGAGGAAAGGCGGTCGGCGAAGGTGGCCTCTAGGTTCCCGACAACAAGGAATTGACTTTACGTGCTTCCTTCCAAGCGGGTGGGATTTTTGATCTTGACATTTTGATTGCACTCACGCCGGTTATACTTCGCTAGAACTTGGCAATAAATGGTGCAGCTTGATAATTTTATAAATTTTTGCCTCCCATCACGATTGGTTCCATAGCTCAGTTGGTTAGAGCGCCGTGCTAATAACGCGGATGTCGAGGGTTCGACCCCCTCTGGGACCATTTTTGACCATACCTAAGTAGGTAAGACATGTATAGTCTTCCTTCTAGTAGGTAATTTTTGCATTTCTCTCTGAACCTTTTCTACATATCTGCATGTAACTTAAGGACGATAACCCGTGATTTAAAAGTATACGAGCTGAGTTGTAGTGCCCAAGTAAAAAATTAACTAATGATTCTGTATCATTAGATGAATAAAAAATTATGAATTCTATCCACAAACAATGGTCCCAGAGGGGGTCGAACCCTCGACATCCGCGTTATTAGCACGGCGCTCTAACCAACTGAGCTATGGAACCACTTGATGGTGCTAGTCCGCATTTGTACCCCTGTGAAGCAAGGACAAGAACACAGATAATTTTCGATCTTTAAGAGCAGATCAAGACAAGAGTATCCTAGAGGGGGTTCGACCCTCGACTTCTGCGTTATCAGCATGGCACTCTAGTTAACTAATTGAGTTATGGAACATATTACATAAGCAGCTTCATAATTTTGATATCTTCTAGAAACCACCTGCGCAGGAAGTCATGGCCACTAAAACACATCCGCAGTCATCTATATGACATACGGAAGTTTTAGAGGAGCTGCCTCGAAACACCGCTAGGCTAGACGACACGCAACTGGTCTCTCTCTCTCTCTTTCTCTCTCTCTCTCTCCGTCTCTGATGTATCCCCTATACTCGCTATAATGAGAAACAGGGCTAGCAATTCCCTATCTGCGGAGGTAAGTTTCAATGGATCACGTCCGGGAATATAAAACAATGTTTGTCGACTGGTGAGAACAGCGTGACAATCCTGCGGGCCGGCGCGCATAGAACCGCCCAGCTGAACTACACTGACCATTGAATATGGCTATAGGCTCTAGAACATTTTGTCTCTTGGCATCTACACACAGCCACGCTTGAGCCTTCCTTCGCCGACACTATACTTCCATCGTGCGTTCAGATGGTGTTGACTATGTGGCTAGAATAGCATTGAATTCTTTTGGTTCGAGATGCCGCGTACCGCGTCAAAAATACTTTGTTCAGTGGGCGTACCAAAGCGAGAAGATTGAAACGTTGTCAGAACGCGTCATCAAGGCGCCATGGGCGCACTGTTTATACTCGTCAGTGATCAGACTCAATCCTAGACCCGCAGTATGGCAAGGAAGAGGCCAATAAATATCAGCGGAACGAGCGCTTGGTGATTGGCATGTCCCAGAGGTCGGCGAAGTGGACGAAGTGTGCGTTGAAGTTCAGGCTGCGAAAACATGGTATGAGAATCCATTTCCCCGGTTTTCATAGCCAATGTCGTGGGGTTCGTCCAAGAGGGGGGCGAAAATGCACAGGCGAGAGGTGTCCAGTTGGAGGATATCACCAAGTAGCATAGATTTAACAGTGGCGGCCATGCAACACTGAATATGAGGTTGACGTAGCGGCCCTGGTTGTATGTGGCGACGTAGACCATGGAAGCAGCCATTGCACCAAAGCTCAACATGTTCACTATTGCACCTCCATTCCAAAGTTCTCTCTTGAGGCGGGCAATTCGTCTTCCCTTGGCTTCGCTATTCCATGGATTGAGCGTACTACCAGTCACCAATGATGTACCGGAGTTTGGCTTAAAGAAGCAGTATTTGAAGACGGCTGTCAGATAGCCTAAGCATCAACTCATGGTTAACATTAGAATAGGCCATTAAAGCAGCTTAGGAAACTTACTGTGAGCCAACCATATTTCCTCGAGGTCACCAAATGGAGGGCCACCATATCCAGACTTAGCCGTGAGGCTCCATTCAAAAAGCCAAGTCAACCCAAGAGACACGATAGCTAAGACTCCTTGCACTTTGACATGCGTCGACGATGATGCCGGAACCAGCATCTGACCACTAAAAAAAGCGAGAGGAACGACGAGCTGCATAAATACGCGATTTGCCAATGTGAGCAAAATTATAGTACCCTGCTTGGCAATTCCCCAGCGTAGATCTCGAGCTATCGCGTTATTTGGTGAGTATTTTAGGGCTAAGATCATCTGGCATAAGCCGATACCCCATCGACTGCGCTGGGCGACATGTCCCTGATGGCACCGGAGGGACACCGCTGTTTGATTGAGATATGATGAGACGGAGTTATTCTCCTTGTAAATCTGTGGAGTTAAGAGGCGATGATTGCCATTGGAATGTACATCATGCCCATTCTTGCTACCGGATTGGAGTCTACTCCAACTGAGAGAACCTCGGTAGTATTTTATTTGGAATGGTACTGCATAACCATAGTTCATTTGGCTATCTATTTCTCGTGGGCCCTGTCGTGGTACGGTTATGAAGCCACTCTTAGTACCGTTGGTTCAAGTTTCAGGGTTATATTACCCCGCGTGAACCAGGAGAAGATCTATCGTTTGCTCCATCGACCATTCGCCACGTCAGTTCACATGCATAATCCAGTCCCAGTCGGGATCCAGGCCCCCATGGTCGCATTGGCATCAAGATTTTGAGGAGATAGCCACCCAATAACAATCATGAATAGCCTTCTATAGCCGCGATGGAGTTACCCCGGGCGAATATTCTCGGTGATTGACGGAATCGTGGAGAAAGCGCGAAAGCTTCTTTGGTCCGAGACGATAGTTTCGGAGAAACCCCGCGTACCCCAGTCGGAGTTAGACGAATGCAGTAATGCTCTTCGTCATCGTCAGTCCATGATGTCGGTCATATTGTGGGGAAAGTAACTAGTTCCAAGGTTTTCCCCGCATCTTAACTGCAAGCTGTATATTTGCATCGCTGTCGATTCGTTGATCATGTCTTCTCCGGATATAGCGCTCGACATACTACTCAATTCATTGCCGATCCCCTCCAATAGCTTGCGTCCACAAGGATGCACATGACTCTTGGTCTTTCCTGAACCTCCTTCCCCCGGTCCTAATATTTTAGTAGCTTCCCTGCCCTGACCGAATTTCTTATTCCTACAAGTCGTACCAACTTATCTGGGAAAGCAGAAAATATCCGATCAATCCGCAATGTCCAATTCCGACTCCCAATCTGATCCAAAGCTGGAAGCCGGAATTCCCGATGGTGACAAAATCACACATCAACAGACAAACCAGTCTGAGCACATCGACTATGCCCACTATGGCCCACTAGCCCATGTCAATACAGCCGGAACCCTCTACCCTCCATTCGCAGGGCAGTTCCAGCCGGGCGCATTCCGTCCTGGTCCCGTGGAGCAGCGCAAGATCGCCAATCCAGCTCCATTGGGTCTCTGCGGTTTCGCCCTAACAACCTTCGTGTCGGGCTGTATCAATATGAAAGCGCGTGGAATCACAGAGCCCTACATGTGGGTGGGCCCTGCGTACGCCTATGGAGGTTTTGTTCAGATTCTTGCTGGGATGTGGTGCGTACAAATAATGACATGGGAAATGCTGGACGAATATTTACTTTCTATTTAGGGAGATGGCCGTTGGAAACACCTTTGGTGCGACTGCATTCGCTTCATACGGTGGATTCTGGATTTCAATGGCAATTACTTTCACTTCGGGTGGATTTCATATTACAGAAGAGCTGGTTCAAGCCGACAATGGATCTATGGGAATGTTCTATGATTCTTTCGGTCTTTTTCTCTTTGTAAGCTCAGCCTGTCACCTGAAGACCCTGACCAAGTCTCCCAACTGACTCGTGATTGTTATAGGGCTGGTTTATCTTCAGTTTTGTGCTGTTGATTTGCACCATGAAGTCAACTGTCGTTTTCTTCAGCCTCTTCTTCTGCGTTGATCTGGCATTTCTCCTCCTGGGAATTGGCTATATGGTCCGTGACGAGAAGGGGGCTCCGAACGCGAAGCTTCTCGTGGCTGGTGGTTTCTTTGATATTCTCGCCGCGTTCCTCGCTTGGTGGGCAGCGTTTGCCGGTATCGCAGATACAAGCAATAGTTTCTTTATCGTCCCCGTCTGGCACTTCCCGTGGTCTGACAAGGGTAAGGCATCCCGCCAAAAGACGGAGTGAGGGCTTTGCATGTCGTGGTCGGTGTTTCGGATTATGAGTACAACAGGCTTCTACGTTGATCGGGTGTCCATGAGTAGATCCTGAAGGTACGAATGATGATTGTAGTATTTTATTTACTCGAAATGACATGAAATGAGACAATTCACTTTATTAAATGCGTATCTCTCATGATTTTAGTTATTTTGTGTCGCCTACGACTTGCCCTTTATCGAGAACGCGAAACTCCATGTACTCTTCTGGACAGTCTACTTCTCATTCAGCCACTGACCTAGCAAGCCAGTAGGCTTGTCATGGCACACAACGCAAATGCTCACTCGATTGATCCTACAATAAGGGGATTCTCTTCTTACAGGGCATCAAGCCGGTACAATTTGCCGGATCATTCGGGGAAAAATATATGAGTGTCCAAGGTATCATTTCTGCATTTCTCAGACCTCCAAGACCTATTTCTACCTTAGAGAGCAAAATAATCTACTTGGCGCCGGCGTGCCCTTGGTGTCCTGGCAGACCATGGCTTGGGTCTGGCTGCTCAGCGAAACTGCTTCGAAGCGGCGGTCGCTTTCCAAAATCCGGATTTAAACCAAACCCAGCCCCCAGACTCACAGAGAGATGGTATATTGAAGATATTTATTGTGTCCATGAAAGTTACCTACAGCAAAGGAACAGCGACAGCAGAAGTGTAGAAGACCAATTTACATAAACTCTTGATGCGACCGACTAAACTTTCACAATGTTTATTGTCCGCACACATGAATTACAATCAAATGTTATTGCTCTATGGATCTACAGATCTACAGATTACACGCATAAGCTCGAGGCCTTCAGACCTGCCCGATACAATTTCAGCACTTGCTGCCATCGCTGCAAGACCAGATCGCAATGGTAAGTACCGATCCAGTTGTCATCGCCGTAGACATCCAAACCCATCAACCAGCCATTCAGCACCGGATGCAGATAATCCGGCTTCTGTGGAATACCATTTGACTGACCCTCCGAAGAACAGGGATAATCCACCGTAAGACTCTTGTTATCATTCAGTCCACTGTTAGCCGTGAACCACCCATTGTAAGAACCAAATGCTTCGATCGCATTTCCACCAGTCGAATTGAGCTGCGACGTCAGGTAGTTTGTGCCTGCGTTAACATTGTCCTGGATAGAATCCGTGCACTGGCCATTCGGATAGTTGTCGCATGATACTTGCATCAGTCCGAGAGTCGGTCCACCTGCATTTGCGTTGTAGCCCTCAAGGTTCATCGAATAGAATCTTTGTCTTGCTTTAGAATAGCCGCGATGAATTTTTTTGAGGGACCAAGCAGACAGTGTTTCAGTATGTACAGGATGCCACGAAGTGCTCAGGTGGTTCAACCATTTTCTTAATCGGGTAGCAGACGCCGGAAAGGTGAACAGTGGAGCCCGTCAACCTCATCATGCCGGAAAGCCGGGCCCGACTTCATCGATCATTTGATTGGTGCGGTGATTACGGCTTTTGGGCCGCAACATATATGTATGGAAATTTATTGGTGGAATTGTGTAGGGGCTCAGCGCTGCTTGTCGATCGTTACTTTAATCGACCACTTGGTGAAACGTCGCGACAGAAGCTGAGACACGCTTAACACAGGAGGGAAATTGCAAGACGTAAAGGGTCAAAGCCATGCCCCCCGAATGTTTCTTGAGGTTCGGATCATGCTCTTAATTCAAATCTCCCCGAACTCTCTTCCTTGAGATCTACACAAGGTCAAAACCTTGCTTAATGAGCGAGCCGTCTGTCGAATGCGTCTAGGCCATGTTTGTCTTGTTGGGAATCCCGTTACGGCAAAATGCCTACATGTAGGTGCCGCGGATCGTCTTTGACATATCCTCAACATGTCTAGTGTCTGATAAGTTGAGGCGCTAAATGAGTTCTAGAAAAAGCCGAAGACGTCTCTCAAAGACCACTTCACCTGGGGCATATGGTGGGAAATGCGTAGTTCTTTCACAAAACCTTCATAATCCATGACCATTATCGACCATTGGGTGGACTGGTCGGCAACCAGCTATTCAAAATATGTTGCCAAAGTACTAGTTATCATTGGCTAGTTAATAGTGCACAAGAGGATCCAGTGCACAAGAGAATCGTGTGCAAGCGATGCGCACTTTATCCATCCTTTATCCATCTCCACGCATAATCCTGATTTGTGCTACCAAGCGCCTTCCCTTGGACCGATGGACTACACTGGTTGCATTCGCAGAAGATATCGGCCGAGTGGCACTAAAATATAGAAGGGCTAGACCAGGGGGCCAAGCTAGGCCAGTTTAAGGCAAAGGTTACCGAGTAGACCGTCGGAGGACAATAGAAGAGTGGGGTTGAACGGGGTTAACGGGACAAATAAGTTACTCCGCAAGGCCAACTAACTATAACTAGTCAACTAATTATGTAATTAGTCAGTCGATATAACTAACTAGTTAAGTCAAGTAACTAACTAGTTATATATCTATGGACGGAACGTTCTGTCTAAATACCGAGACACATGAATCTGTCTCTGCTATAAATGCAAGGATTGCAAGATTAGGTTCTTCGACAGCTTTCAGTTGGAATTGGGAATGCGGAGTAATGTCAAATGTCCCAGAACTGAATTGCGGGATATGGGACCCGCTTTCGGAATACGTTCCGTCTATGACCCGACGGTACGTTCCGATTCCTCTGGGGCCTGACTGCTGCCAACTTTTTACCGGAAATTCTTTGGTGGCGAATATATCGCGCTGCGGGTCTAGGGCAATCGTGGACGCATATTCTCTTCAGATACTGCAAGTTCTACTCGTTGGATAACATACGCGCTGGGATCCACTTTCTACATGGATTTGATCGACTGAGATCTTAGCCCGTCAACATGCCGAGGCTTTAATCACATCGCAATGCGTTCATGATGAACCGTGTAAGGGGCGTAGGTGGTTTTGTTTTTGAGAGTTTATATTACGGAAACCCCGAAAACATTCACAAAGAAGTGGCAAGTACGGGTATATAGCACACTGGATGTTAGTCCAGAGGTCCGGTCACGAGTCGCGAGAAGCTCAAGGCCACAGATTTATTTGACTTACAACGGCATAAGAAGCCAAACACAGCTTGCCTCAGTCAGACGAACCTACCGTAGTGTGCAAGGTTTGATATAGGGGAAATGTCTCATAAAAGGAGAGTATGTACTCCGCACGTAGATCTTCGAGAATAATATCCCGCGATGGGGTTTCCGGTCGCCCTTCCGACTAATGACGGCACTGTACTAGGTTCAGATCCGGATATAAGTTGAATTTAATTTGGGCCTCAGCGATATTTTATCGAGTATTGTCGGTGAAAAAACCGTGATAAACAAACTTCCCATTCAGGAGGCTTATTAAAAATACCATTGCTAGTTACATAACTTCGAACGTTGAATGTGATGTACACCGGTATCCAATTTTGATTTACATAGTAGCGATCTCTACTTCAGAGGTCTTTCTTATTAGGCAGATGGATGAAAAGGGTTATGATATTCTCTTGGCTTTGGTGATCCCCGCTTCGAAAATCCTGGCGTTGAAGCATATTAATCCTGTCGATCCGAGGCTCTAGGCACGAGCAAGGTGGGTCGCCAAATGGACCCGTTATTTTGGTCGCCCAGTGAGCACATGTTGTAGTTACAGTAACTAACTATGTAAAGCAATTACTGTTTGCTTCCATGGAGCTTCGGGGGATATCCCACACGCCAAGATTTTATACACCAAGTCATTGGTAAAGCTAATCTTGAATTGTCACATTCATTTTCCACCATCAACAAACCCTAATACACCCAGGAACACTCACTCTCTACTTGCCGTTCCTCCACACCCTTGAACAGCTCTGTAAATCACGAATGTTTGGTAAATCAGCCGGCCATTAAGCCGGTGGCAAAGACAGTCACAAATACGGAGTAATGCATTGTTAATCAAAGGTCCAAGCTTTTCTCTAGACCTTACTCCGTATGGAGTACGGTGTAGCGGTAGCAGGTGGCCATATGGAACCCCCGAAGTCTCCACTGTAGACGTGGCCGCGGAGGCGAATGAAAAAAGTACAGAATAATTTCCAAAATATCCTTTCCATGAACAAGGTTCGCTAGCAGATTCTTAGTGATCCTTGGGGCAAAGCAACGATTTAGTATCCCGTGTCAAATTTCCTTGCCTCTCCTCCCTACAGCGTGCTTTCTTCACTTTCGATGCAAAACGTGGGGCTCAAGCTGAATGATAGTGGACTTCAGGGGCCAATCCGGACAAGGCCATTATATGAGAAACATCCCTTTTAAAAACTCTGTCGTGTAATGACCAGAGACTTTTATGACCTCCATTAAGACCTGATTCATACACCCATAGCCGTCATGTCGAGCTTGCTGCTGTCATGGATGCTGGCTCCTCGGGATTTCCCTGAGGGTCAAATGCTCCAGCGTCGTGAATATGACTCTCCAAACTCTTTTGCAGCCAACTCGGCAAACGCAGCGGCTGGCTCGTGGGTTATCGATCCTTTGCCTGGGCTACAACAACGTGGTCTTATTGCGATCGGGACCTTAGCCATTATCTCATTGGGAGCCACGTTTGCTTTGCTTTCCTTCTTAACCTATCGTTTCATCTTCTGGAAGAAGTACTACAATCGCTACATCGGATACAATCAGTATGTCGTCCTCATGTACAACTTGGCCTTGGCCGACTTTATACAGGGATTGGGATTCATTGTCAGTCTGAGATGGGTCAATCAGAACGCGATTCGCGCAACAGATGCCGGCTGCTTCTTGCAGGGAATTTGGCTCCAGATTGGTGACCCAATGAGTGGATTGTTCGTGCTTGCTATCGCCCTGCATACCTTCATGCACGTCAGTCTAGGTCGTCAGATCAGTCACAGGGTCTTTGTGTCTATCGTGGTCGGTCTCTGGGTCTTTGGAGTGGTCCTCATTATCATCCCAATCGCAATTTACGGCCAATATGTCTGGGTGCCTTCTGTGGCATGGGTGCGTCCTGGTTCCTCCTTATTTTACCAGCCCCCGCAGGCTATCAAACTGATTTGCTGACTCCTTTCGATCGAATAGTGCTGGATGAGCACCCGACACCCCGCTCTCCGCCTCTGGACACATTATTTCTGGATTTTCGCCGCCCAGTTTTTGAACCTGGCTCTTTACGCATTCATGTTCGTCCAGCTACGACGCAAGATGGCCCAGTCCAAGATCCTGGGAGCCAGCTACACCGAGAGTCTCCGCCGACTAAACAAAGTCGTTTCTTACATGGTCATGTACCCTATCGTCTACATCGTTTTGACACTCCCATTGTCCGCAGGCCGAATGGCATCAGTCGGTGGACAAGGGCCGAGTGTGGCATACTTCTGTGTTGCAGGTGCTCTGATGACGCTCTCCGGATTCTGTGACGTGCTTCAATACACCTTGACTAGGAAGAGCGTTGTGTTGGAGGCAGAGACGCGATCGAAGAAGCGCGATGATGGTTATTATGACCTCTCAACCGGACAGAAAAAGTCCAGAAACGGCAACTTGTACTCGGAGACCGAAGACAAGGGTCTCTCTACAACAATCGCTGCTATGCAAGGCACCGGCTCCACCGATCATATTGTCCCAATGGACTTTGAAATGACGCCTGCCTCTCATGTATACCAACACACGACCATCACCGTTACGCACGAACCTGCTTATGAGTCGCACTTATAAGCTCACTCCTTGATGAAAAGCTGACCGTACTACTTCTGGCGGTCCTAATACCCTCTTTTGAAATTTTCTCTCATGTACATATTTTATTTAATTCCACACCCCATCTTCACATAACGAGTATCACATAACTTTGACCTCTACGTGAACCCCATATGACCATGGCTATTTTCATGTCGACGAAAAGGGCCAAAGCATCGGTGGCATGATTTACCTCCAAGTGTCGATACCGTGCCGATTTAGTAACATAAGAATTGTGAGCCGTACTCCAACGAAGCGAGTGCAGTAAGTTGGAAATCTTTTCATATTTGCCAAGTGCAAGGAATACATCCTCGTACTTCCTGATTTGATATGGCTCTCTTCAAAGAAGCACTCTTTTGTGCTTACTGCTCCAACCCTTGATACTCCGCAGTGTCTGCGCATTTTGAACAGTCCCTCCTAGAATCGGAGCCAAGATCAGGCTGCATTCCTCGTTTGCAGGACTAACAAGAAGGGGATCATTGATATCCCCTTCCTTTTTGTATTCTTCCTTCAAAGCCAAAGCTTCCTTTCCAACTGTCGTTTCGGACGGGAACGGATTGTATGGCGATTTGTGTCGCGCTATCTCATCATCTATACCCGATTGACATGGTTCCGACCATCCAGAATTGAGCAATTCTCTGTCGAGAAGAGCTTGCTCTTTTATCTGATCCGCCCATGTCCGTACGTAGCCTATCCTGTGCAGAATGTGCGGCCGTGTCGATATGGTAATTTTGGCTGCGAGTGAGCAAGGCTCCAACGACATGTAGCTTCTAATTTTGAGTGATTATGCTCTTGGGACCGCAGGTAATGGGGTAAAAGGAGGTGAACTGTTGCCATGTCGTTCCAGGCACCGTGGATCAATGTCTCTTTTTAAAGTCAACTTCACTAGCAATTAAATGACATCACGATTTCGAACTTAACCACAAAAGTAAGACAGATATTATGTGTTATTTTGCGAGGGCTTTTTGAACCTATGATTCAGCGGGTAAACACACAATAACTTGGCTACATACGGGCTTCCGTGGCCCAACCGCCTGTTTATGAACTGGCACGTATTTACGGCCTCCGGGGATATTTTGCTGTTTATATTCAAAGTACCCTGAGTACTTCGGTGCATTTCAACACACCTCCTATTTAATCAACGAAAACAAGTCTCCCGTTCCGATTCTCAATATGTGTCCCCAAAATGAGATCATTATGGACGTAAAATCCAGAAGGATCCCTGAGTTCGGAATGAAGAACAGGCATATCATCCGGCCCATCCATAGTGAGGGTTATGTTTCGTGCACTCATGGTGAAGCCCGAGCTATTCCAATCGAAATGTCCTGATATCAAATCTGGTGAGCCTTGTTTGAAAGAACGGTTGGGTATAGATGTCACTAACCATCTTTATTTCCAATGTGCCTATCAAGAAGGATTTCGTCCTCGATTCCGGCTCCTTCATCGTTGTTGGCAATTGCCACTAGGTATGTTGCATCTGGCGAGCTATCCAGCTTCAAGTGGACATCACATGCGCTTCTGTTGAACATTGTGAGATACTGGGTGTACGTAGTAGAGTCGGCTTTAGACAGGGTCTTTGGATAGAATAATGACGGTGTGTCCATTATTTAAGTGATGATGATTTATGATGGCTCGTGTGGCGATACGGCGAATCTTCCCATGCTCTAAACATGACGTCTCACCTATTGAACCGTAAGGTTGGTGGCAGATGCTTCACTACTTCCCAAGGTTACTTGGTATATCTTTGCCACTACCTAGGGCGGTGACCAGCGATAACAAGCATTTCTGTCGTCGTATGCCTATATTCTCTAGTGCGGAAAACCGGCCGCCTAGCGCTCCTGATTAGACGGAGCATTGATCGACGGGCCGATTATGTCCAATATCGCGAAGGACTATACGATGGCCTGACAAGGCAAACCCTATTATTTATATCGAGAATATATAGCTAAGCACCTATGATCACCACTTCACTGATAACGTCTAGGGGGCGAGATATCATTGAATAAAATGTAAGATTGAAAAGGCGCTTAACGGAACAGGGCCGCATAGGATCTTTTACGTTCAATATGTCTGACATCGTTTTTTCCTTGTCTGTATGGTATCCTTTGCACGCTCTGGAAGGGAGGGCTGCAGCACAATCGATAGGGTTTTGGACTACAGTGGCGTTTCAAGAGTATTTGCACCCTAGAACTTCGGCCTATTGTTCCGGTTGCTCGTCGCTAAGGCGCTCACTTATTTATGGCTCTATATAAACTTCTTCTTGTGTGTTCTCAGTACATACGACCATAGGGTGTGGAGAACAGGGCTTCCCGTCCGCTCAGCCGTACTTAAGCCACACGCCGGCAGGTTAGTAGTTGGGTGGGTGACCACC
>JGI24509J20081_1000389_pt1 | contig 18935 bp, 13 predicted proteins | sample LinPmetageLP29_FD_20081 | JGI IMG/M metagenome (IMG submission 20081) | reverse complement strand
ATATTCTGCTCTGCTTAAGTAACCAGAGCATGTTGGCGTAGGGGAAACGCGCCGGGCTCATAACCCGGAGATCCCTGGATCGAAACCAGGACATGCTACTCATTCCTTTTTGTTGACCTTTTGCAGTCATCGTCGTCGGACACTGGGGCACTTTTCTATTGGCGCGCATAGAGGCTGGGATTGCTCCTTTACCCTCGCATACGAGCGGCGCTAGGTTACCTAGGAATGGGCACTCGCTGAAACTGGGACAACTGAGGGTCAGGGAATCAACTCTGCATTTCGCAGCATCTCGCGATCGGAGACCAAGTAGCAAAAGCTTCGCTGCCTCAAAGGCAGCCCTCCCATCGCGAGGAGCCTTCTCGGGCAAACAAAAAGAAATAAATAAATAAGATAAAGAGCGCGTAGAAGGGCGCCATAGGATCAATCACCTGCCAATAGCTCTCGGGTTGCCGTAGTTCGATCACGACTGACGCGTTGTCGCTGATCTCTGATCCATAATTCCTGGGCACTTTTCGGCGTACCTCAACCATAGCTGCGAAGTGTAAAAGGAATGGTTGAAGCGTCACCGGCAAAGGTCTATTCGCGACAGATAATTCCTAATATTGTTAAGGCAATGGTGACTGGCAATTGTTTAACCGGTGAGTGCAACTCCGGATGAACTTCGCAACAGCAGGGCCTTGTCGGCTTCTTCACTTCGTGGCCGATCTGCAGATAAGCTACCCGGGTTCCAGCCTGCCTAGTTCCTAGTGGAACTTCCCCGAAAATAAGATGGCTTTGCTGTGTTGTATCGAGCTGAGTTGCCAGTGTCTGAACGGAGTAGAGACGCTGGCGGTCTCGAATGGGCATATAATCGGCACGATTTAGGGACTTGACCGTTCGAGCAGCGAGGCCCTTTCACATCAATTAAATCCGAAGAATCAATAGCGGGCATCGGAGTTCAGGGGATGGGAATACAGATACACCATCACTATCTGGTGAACCCCTATTTCCCAATATCAAATCGGGTTCCACAAGTAAATCGAACTCAAGTCTAAGTATAGAACAGCGCGGGAATACGGGGTACATTAATTAGGACCACAACGAAATACGTACTCCGTATAAACCGATTCAATCAAGCACTGAAAAGGGGACACACGCACGAAGAGATCAAGCCAGAATCGATAGTTGCGGAGTGTGGAGACGCCACGAGGCCATTGGTCTATGTATCTGGCTTTGAACTTTCAGAACGAATCTTTGAACCCCTATCATGGAGCCTTCGACTATGAAAGCCACAGGCACACTGCGAGTCATCATTAGCCACTCGGAGACAAAGATGTCACTGTTACTAGCGTTGCAGCATTAAAGGAAGTCCTCAGTGGTCGAGACTCAGGAACCGCATCTCAAGAGATGGTGATCAACCATGCGCACAGATACCGGCCTATTACCGCTGCCCAGGGTTCACTAGGCCTCGACGTAACAGCGCAGTAAATTACTACAAGACATTCATACGCCATGCTAGGGGACAATCACGCGCGCAGGACCTCGACTCGCAGCCACCGCTTGGATCAAGCACCATGAGGCGTATCAGCGTATCACCCACGGACCAAATCTGAAGACCCAGGCCCCGCCGCGTGGCTACTTAAGCATTTCCAAGCAACATAAAATAGGGAGCTGTTAGGGGAAAGATGGCGCTAAAACTGAGGAATAGCGCCTTGTCCACAGCGGGGACCGAGAATGCTCCGCTTGCTCCGTCCAGTCGAGTTTGATATCGACATAGTGCACTTTCTTCAGGTAAGGCTGAAGGAAGAGAACAGAACTGATACACAGTATAAACAGGGTGATAGACAAATGGCTAGACGAGATTGTACCCGGATGCTACGGAGGATACAGCACACTCTCCAGTCTGGGCTCCACCAAAGTTGAAAAGAGGGGCCTGGTTTGGGCAGACACAGACAATAATAGAAATGACATTACTCCGTACAACCCTGAATGATAGGCATCATTGGCGATTCGCTGAGGGTGTATTCAAGTCCACCAGTGATGTGCATCGGCATCGCCTGGGGAACAGGGCTCGGATGCAAGTTTTTTGAATAGGAACCGGACTAAGGAGTACACAAGCCCAGGCGAGACAAACCGTGACCCCAAAAAGAAACAATAAATGCGCGGGTTGTTCAGGGGTAAAGTGGAGCTTGAGTGGATCCACGGGGAAACAGAGACTGTGGATTGGCGGTGGATTGGCTGGCAGTGCTCGGGCTGAAACACCAGGAACGGGTTCGTTTATATTGATTATTTATTTTGGATTCTACCAAACTCATAGTATGTAGTTCCTATTTACCTATAGCTACTATGCTCGGTTCCTATGCCACCTAAGTACGGAGGTAGATAGCTAGCTAAACTATAGAGATGTTTACAAGCAAGGCAAGGTAACGGAATAAACATGTAAGGATGCGTGTCTCACCCACATCACCTTCCGAATCCGCACGATCGGCCCTGTTACTGCGCTAAGAGATTTAGTGGAAGACAAAATTACATACTAACTCGCGGTCACGGACTAAACGGCTTATCCCACGCGCCCACCCTGACCAATGAACTGGTACTAGGATGTACCATCGACCGAGTAAACACGGCTCATTCACCGCAGCTTTCCATGTACCCAGTACACAGCATGATGACTCCGCAGTGCACATCGACCTCGATTTCCCCTTTTTCTCGGGGGCAAAACGCGAATGGTTGATGATCAGCGAGATTAATCAGACTAATCTCCCCGTTCATACAAAGGCCCCTGGTCTCCCCCGTGCTAATTCCCTTTCTTTCCTTTCCCCAAGTCCCATCTTCGTTGCCTTGCATCAGTCACTCTCTCGACTTCGGTCATCCACTCTTTAACCAACTACCTACTCTCTTTCTATAAAAAGCTACGCTTTTTTTGAACCCTTTTTACAAAACCACCTTTCGGTTATCCTTCTCATATCAATCAAAATGCGTTTCACCGCTGCTACTGTTGCCCTCTTCGCCGGCCTGGCTGCCGCTATGCCCAACGCCGCCGACACCACTGTCTACCAGACTGAGGAGGTCACCATCACCTCTTGCGGCCCCGAGGTCACCAACTGCCCGGCTCGCTCCCACTCCTCCACTTCCCCCGCCGGTGTTGCTGCCACTGAGACCTCTGCCGTGACCACCGCCCCTGCCAGCAGCAGTGCTGCCGCTATCCCCACCAGCTCTGCTCCCTCCAGCTGGTCCAGCGCCCCGGCTCCCGTTGTCTCTAGCGCCGCCAGCAGCTCCAGCGTTATCCCCGCTCCCCCGGCCGTTACCCCCTCGGTGGTCCCTCACACCTCTTGCACCACCTGGTACGAGACCGTCACCCCCTCCGCCCCTAGCTCTGGTGCCACTCCCTCCGGCACCTCCCCCGTTGGCGGCGGCAGCGGTGTTCCCCACGTCCCCTCGGGCTCCAAGAGCTCCTCGTAAGTTGATCCTGAACCTGAACTCCCAATATCAAAGAACTACAAACTAATGAAACCACAGTATCTCCGGTTCCGCATCTGCTTCCGCGACTGCTTCCCCCTCTTCCACCCCCGTCTTCAGCGGCGCTGGTGCCGTCTCCGGCTCGCTCACCTTCGCTGGTGTTGCCGCCGCCGCTGCCTTCTTCCTGGCTTAAATGACTCCATCCGTAGTGGACGTCTACATCTAAGCTGGCCTTAGGGTCTGGTTGGTATGTGGCTGTTGCGAGTGGAATGAGAAGGGGACGGAGAGAGAAGGTTCTTGTTATTTAACTTGGGGTCTGGAGTGAATACCCCGACCAATACTGTTACTTGCTTCTGATCGGATACCATTATCCTTTGCTTTTTTTTTCTTGCTATATATACTTTTCCATTTCTTGGGCTTCCTGGATAGCTTCGGAGTTGTGTGAAGCGCTTGGTGGCTTGAGCACGACTTTAATGTAAACCATGACAGCTTTCACCACTTCTGCTTTCCAGTGAATACCCCGTAACCCTTTTCACAATGTATCCATATCATGTTGCTATCTATTTTCCTTTAATATAGATGTGTCAATGTCATTGCTGTTATGTGTTCAAACTTGGTGTCTTGTTACTCTTAGTTTACCCCTGATCGTGCCCCTGAAGCTACATCCAATTGAAACCCAACACGGAATAGCAGTATCAGAACTTCACAGAGGGACTTTTTGGGGACTCATAGTAGAAGAGCATGCAATTCCATTGAAAGAAGAAACGCCACAAATGATATCTAGTGTATGTCTGTCGAACACATGGAAATCAGTCTGAGAAGATGCACCGCTCATTTGTCCATTCCCGTCCAGATTCATATAGACACATCAAGAGACAATGAAAAGATATAAAGAAAAGGGGGTTGATATGAAGCCAAAACAGGATCTAGTCATATGGAAATCATCCTGCTTCCGTATACCCATGGAAGCATCGCAAATATGGAAAAAGACCTGGCCGGAAGCAGACGAGCAACGCCTTTTTGCAGGGTAAGTGTCATCGAGTCCAGATCAAAAGGATTATCAGAGTACAACCAAATATTCGAAGGGCCCCGGGGACACTGGGGTGGAAGCAATGCAAGGTCGGGGTGGGGTGGGTATCAGAGAGGGGGCAATGTCTCGTTCCTCACGATACCTGGCTGTGACGATTGGCTTCGATTGTTCGCTGGCTGGCTTGAAAGCGGTGTGAGAAGAAGGGTAGATGGTCGATACATCTAGAAGGGAAATCCGCCGGCACCGCCGCGCGACTGGCCGCCGAAGGGGTGACCGCCTGCTGAGGCAAAGCCACCGCCGCCGTTCATCATGTTGAAGAGGATGTTCGGGTCGATGTTGATGTGTGAACCGCCCATACCTCCCATGCCTCCCATGCCTCCCATGCCTCCCATTCCACCCATGCCGCCCATGCCGCCCATGCCGCCCATGCCGCCGAAACCACCACCACCGCCGAACATGTCGGACGGGTCCATCAGGTCATCTCCATTGTCATAGGCGGCGCGCTTCCTGGTGGGAGTGTTAGCAAAATATTTCAGTGTAACGTGAGTAGCGAAGGAACTTACTGAGGATCGATCAGGGTCTCGTAGGCCTCGCCCACTTCCTTGAACTTCTCGTCGCCAGCCTCGCCATCCCGGTTCTTGTCCGGGTGGTACTGGATAGCCATCTTGCGGTAGGCCTTCTTGATCTCCTGCTCGCTGGCATCCTTACCAATCCCAAGGATCTTGTAGTAGTCCTTGCGCTGGGACTTCTTCAGCTCGAACTCGGCCTTGCGAATATCCTCAGCGATGCGTGGTTCGGACGGGTTGTTCTCAGCAACGCTCTTGTAGTCGCGGATCGCCTCCTCCCAGTTCTCAGCACCCGCATGTGCCTTGGCGCGGGTCTTATAGGCCTTCGTGTATGAGGGATCCAGACGCAAGGCTTCGGTGCAGTCCGCAACGGCCGACTCCCACTGCTTCATGTTGGAGTAGGCCTGGGCACGGTTACCCAGGATCTTGGCATTCATATCCTTGTTGGTGGGATCGACCTCCAGAGCCTGGCTGTAGAGATCAATCGCTCGCTGGTAGTTCTTGGCCTTGAAGGCGGCGTTACCCTCTTCCTTGGTACGGCTGAGTTTCTGAACAATGCGCAATAGCTTTATGGCCGGCTTCATATCCGGGTCCAGCCCGAGACACATCTTCAGGAGCTTGAGCGCCTGCTCCGTCTCACCAGAGGCATAGAACGCCCGCGCACGGATCATCATCGCATCCGGGTCCTGGCTGTTCTCACGCAGCAGATTGATCGCAATGTCCTGTGCCTTGCCCAACGAATTGCTGTTGTTCATCTTCAGCTGCGCCTCCGCGGCCATCAGGGTCCACTTGTGCGGCTCCTTCACACCGCTGCCCAGTCCTTGCCGAGCTTGATCCAGGCAGAAAACGGCCATCGAGCCACCCCGGTCTTCGGCTAGGGTTTGCTCGGCCTGTGAGATGAAGCGCTGCATCTTCTCCGCCGGCGCCCGGTCGGTCGCTGTCGCGGGCGGTTCCACGCGTGACAGAACATCCAGTGCCTCGTTCGGTCGGCCCAGGCTTGTCAGAATCTTAGCCCAGCGGTGGTAGATCTTTGGGTTTTGGGGGTCAAGGGCGTTAGCACGCTCGATGTCCTCCAGCGCATTGAGGAACTGCTTGGCAGAGATGTTGGCCGCCGCACGGTTGGCCAGGTAGGCCGACGAGTTAGGATTAATCTCGATCGCTGCAGTCAAGCAATATGTTTTAGTGCTTGTTCTTCAGTCTCCCGTCGTCTTGCAAACCTCACATGAACGCCGAAAAGCATACCTTTGTTGTACTCCTCGATGGCGCGACGGTAGTCGCCATCCTTGAAGAATTTGTTACCGGCCAACTTGAAGTTCTCGGCCTCGTCGGTAGAGGAAGAGTTCGACCGGTGTGGAGGCGGGGTAGGGCTCCGTTCCTCGGTGCCGTTAACACCATTCTTCTGCTGAGCCTCCTGGGGATCGATGTCCATGGAGCTCCGCTGGTCATCTTGGGATGCCGCCATGGCCGACAGTCGACGGCGCAGCTCGTCGGGCGGGAGATTAAGCGGATGAGATTCTTTCTGTTTTGAAGACTTGCCGAACCGAAAGGGGGCAGTCGGGGTAGAGGTGGAGGAGGAAGACCGACTATGAGTAAAACGGTTCTTGGTGGGGGACTTGGAGGGCGAAGGTTTGGCGGGTTTGGCAGGTTTGGAGGGCGACTTGCGCGCGGTGGAGTAGGACGTTCGGGGAGACGAGGCGGCACTGTCGGACTCGTCTTTCTTCCTCTCTTTTTCTTTTTCTTTCTCTTTCCTGGGGACTTCCTCGTAACTTTCGGGGGTTTGTTTCTCCTTGTCCTTATCCTTCTTAAAAATGTGTGCGAGTTGAACCATTGGGGGGATTTAGGGTTTTCCCTGGTACTGTAATTTTTTTTTCCTGGGGATCGAAGGACAACGAAGGCGGTAGAATCGCCCGGATCGAAGGTTTGCAACCACGAAAAATATGCTGGGAGAATATAGTTGTTCTTCACAGAATGGTAGCCATGATCAGCATTAGCTAGTCATCAATCGTCATAAGGGGCCCGGCAATGCCGGTGTCGACTGGGTTTGTCTCTGGGTATGAGATTAGATGCTAGGGTAGAAGGCCAAAAAAATAGGTTCCTAGACAGAGACGGACCAGCTGTACTTTATACTTCACTAGTCTATGGACAGACTGTTTCTCTTTTCAGACTACTAGTGGGAACATAGGAAATAATCCAGAGGCTGGAGATCTGCTGGTCTGTGTTAGCGCGCAATAGAACTGGAGCAGTCAACAAATCCTGTCAGGATGACGACTTGTACACCGTACACCACGCTAAAATATGATTGAAGTGATTCGAGAAACTTCTGCTATCACTGGGACTTCTTTACAATCGGCCTCGAGACTCTCTACTCAAAAGAGTATGGCATAGCAAGGTGCAAAGTCAGCGAGGCTGTCTTGCGGTGGAGCGGTGGACCCAATATGCAGTTTTGCTCGAATCGTAAGGAGACGCCAGTGCTGAGCTGGGGTGTTTTGGCCTTAAGAAGAGGGGAATCCCTGCTCAATAATCGTTTGATGGCAATGGACATATCTTGGTGATATCGTTTCCGAAACATGGCCACATCATCCTTTGTTTGTGTTTATTTCTCCAGTTGCGGGGTACGGAAACGAAACTTTTCGTGACTGGGTCTGATAGTCTGCGCTAGCACATGAGAAACTGCAGCAATGGTCACAGTGTGGTCGTAGACTGTGCCAATCGTACTCTAATGCCATGTGCCCACCCGACGAATTGGAGACCGATTCTGCATGTCACAACTGTTAAACTGAAAGTCATAGGATTACCAATCTTAGCCCTGACATAGAAAATTCTGAAAAGAAGCTTAATTGCCTATGCTATCCATTGGTATCGAGGGGTCACGAGAGCTGATCTATACAGATACGGACAGGATAATACAGCCGATTGCGGCCATTGCGTATCAACATATTATTTTCCCACCAGCTATCACCAACTTGGGGCATTATTTTGGATATCTTATCCTGTATGATTTACTTGCTTTATTGACAAAAAATGGGGAAACTAAAATATGCCAACGTCATGGGAAAGTAGAGTTTATCATAAAGCGGATGCCTACCAGAATAGGTTTAGTATCCGCTCCCGAGGCCTCAAGCCACAACAGAGACGAGAGTACGGTAGGCGACAGATAGCAAAGGGACATAATTATTCAACATCTACTTCTCTATCTCTTACGTTACTTTACTTTGCCTTACTTTGCTCTTTATCTTATATATTTCCTTATATTTTCCTTATATTCTCCTTATATCCCTCTATTTTCCGTAATACACTAGTCCGTTTAATACTTAGGACTTAGAAATGATTATGTCCCTTTCCTCTCTGTCGCCTGCCGTACCTCAGGGGCCAAAATGGCCCTAGCACTACCACACATCTTGCCGCCGTCCTCGCCCACCTCATCAAATCCTAGGGGTGGACAAAAGCAACTGGCTTTCTAGCCTTGCTCTTGCTATTCTACACTCTCAAGTGGACTGTCGACATTCTACTGAAGAAACTGGGCCAGTATATATCAAGGTAAGAGCAGTGTGCCTAGGTGTGATACTACAGAGTAAAAGACAGAAAGGCTGCCAAAAGATATAGAAGAACCGGCCTTATAAATGCCATAAGCAACGAGGCCTCAGACAGTCAAGATAGGGCTATCCAAAACAACAAAGAGACCGGTACCACCGGGGCGGTAGACGAGAGATAACATCAAGTACTACAGAGTCCGCTAGACCTAGATAGCCGACAAGCATAGGTTTGCCACACCCGAGAACCACTGACATTAGAAATAGTCACACTTTACATCCGATTACCAACTTGCTCCATTATGGCTGGTAACATGGATCGTCGATATATCAACAAAATATACTAAACATCAAAACAATAAATATAGACAGGGGGGGAATCTCAGAAGCTATGAGGCTATGGTCAGAAAAAAGCGAATGAATGTCCCGAGAAAAGAGTACGCAGCAAACTCCGCCGCTGATGAGAAAAGAAAGCGTAGGTTCGAGAACACATCAGAAGCAGCAAACGCTCATGAATGAAGAGGGACGAATCACGAATCATGCAGTACAAGGGAAGCTGTACTTCGTTCCCAAATATCTCATATATCTCATTTAATATAGCCGAGACCGCTCAGGATGCTCTTGCATTCTGGGGCTGGCAAGGCCGCCACACCGAGGGCGCGGACCAGAGCGCCAGCACGGAGACGTTGCAGTCCAATGGCAACTTTCCAGGCTTCCGTGTCCTGCACGACAAAAACGTATCGCTTGCCCTCCTGGTCGCGGATACTGGCGCGGAGGACGTGAAGACCACGGAACTCCGCCTGGGGCGGCCCACCGCTGTTGACACCACTGGCGGCGGCGCTGCGGGCAAAGGATGCAGCCGGAGACGCCAGGCGGCAGGTATTTCTGCACACCTTGAGGAAGGTCGCCTGGAAGGCATCTGATTCCTCGGTGGTCGGCACCGAGTGTGCGGAGTTGCCCCGGCGAAAAGAGAAGGGGTTGCTGGAGCCTTGCTTTGAGGGAGGGCTGGCACTCATCTGGGGACACCACACCTCGGCCAGCTTAAGGGTCCAAGCTTTGACGTCCCATTCGCGCTGTCCAACGCCGCGCAGGTCGTCGTCGATAAACAGGCCTTCTGTTGTGATCCGTAGTACGAGCCCGTCGGTCACCATTCCCTGGCCGGAGACAAGCTGCGCGACTGGGGTCTTGTTGAAGGCATTGGTGAATTGGTATACACCCTGGATCACAATCTTGTCTGGATCCTTGGTGGAATAAGTGCCCCGATGTGACGGTGGAGGCGTCGTGCGAGCCGTGGACTGTGATGGAGCATAGGACGACTCGGAATATGCTGAAGACGCGGATGCATGGCCATACGGCCGTCGTGGGCGATCATAGGGCCGAAAGGAATATGCATCATCTTCCTCGACAGTCGTCCTGGTCGTCGAGTAGGGCGGTTTCTTGGGCGAAGGTGTCCGAGGTGCACTTGCTGCACTGGCAGGCGGCTTGTTGCTTGCCTCCTTCTCTTTCTTGGCCTCGGCGGCCTTCTTTTCGGCGTATCGCTTCGCAGCAGCTTCTTTGAGAGCAGCGAACTTGGCCATGGCCTCCTTTTGAGCTTGTGCCTTTGCCGCAGCTTCCTTCTCTGCCGCCTCCTTTTCTGCCCTGGCTTTTGCCTCGGCTGCGAGTCTCTCGGACAAGGCCTTGGCCTCAGCGGCTTCCTTTTCTGCCTTGGCTTTTGCTTCGGCGGCTTCCTTCTCAGCCTTGTCGCGGGCTTCTTTTTCCGCTTTCGCTCGTGCAGCAGCCATTTCCTTCTCGAGCTGCTCGCGGCGCTCTTTCAGTTCCTTCTCCATTGCTTCTCGCTCACGCTTTCTCTCCTTTTCTTGGGCTTCTGCCTCACGCTTGCGTTTGAATTCCTCCATCTTCCGGCGCAGCTCCTCCTTGCGCTTTGTCTCTTCTCGAGCACGTTCCCATTCAGCTCCATCTGGCCCGTGGTTATTCGATTCCTGCTTTGGCGGAGGCTCAGAGCTGTGTTGATTGCCAGCATATTGGTTACCACGGTGATTGCCGGAATACTGGTTGTCACGATGGTGCCCTCCTCCAAAGTTTCCTTGCTGATGTTGCTGTTGTCCCGATCCGCCGGCACCCCCATACTGCTGGTGTGGTCCCCCTCCATAATTGGCACCGGAAGACTGACGGTGAGAATTTGATCCACCGGCGTCAGTTCCGGGTCCACGTCCTCCCCCACCAAATCCTCTTCCTCCGTCGTTATTACCCTTAGAGCCGTTCGACTGCGACATCCCAACGGCCCAACCAGCCACACCTACTCCGAGTGCTACCACAACGATCCCCATCCCGTTGCCATTGGAAACGGCGGCTATATACCACGTCTTGACGATCGGTGAGATGAGAGTCCATACCAAGCCCACGAGAAGTGTGCTTGCGACGCCCGCGAGGAAGCTGTTCCGATTGCACTGCAAGGAGGGAAGGTAAAGGAAGCCTCCACCGGAGGAGTGCGGAGGGACGATGAAGATATCGTAGTTCCCCGGCGGCAGGTCGGAGGATTTGCGATACTCGCCGCTGGTGGTATGAGGTTTCTCGCCGTGCGGCGGCGGTGGAGGTGGCGGTCCATCCATGGCAAAGCGAGCGCAGCGCTATGGCGCGGTCGTATGATCGTAAAAATGATGCAACGGACTGAAAGTCGGTAGAAATCCCAAGTTCTCCTCGATATACCACGCGACTCTCTCAATTGCGAACAGACGACTAGACCCTAGTTGAACAGGTTTGCGCAATTGTAAGTCGATAGCCAGAACATGTTCAGTGGAAGATATGCACTGAGGCCCTAGGCCACTCAGTGCTAGGCCACGCCTGAGGTCAGTGGCGAATAGGAAATAAAGGGGATATAAGAAACAGGGGCGCAAATCTGACTCTGAGCATCAGAGAAAGAAAAGCGGCTACCAGAAAGAAGTGAGGTAGGTGGATGGTTCGGGGGGAAGTTTGTTTACGAGAAGTGGGAGCCGCTAAGGATCTTCGGCTCCATGCAGAGTAGACGTGGCCATCACACAGCAAAAGAAATAGGCGCGTCTGATATATCCCGGCTAAAATGGCCCCTCTCATCATCGCAAGTCCCCTCACGCTCATATCAGATTCTGCGCATTGCTGGAATGTCTGTGGGAGCCACGCGATACGAGCCCCATTGCCTCTGGGTAGGATGGCAACCGTGGCACAGCATCAAGGGATATCAGGCCGGTCTGATCCTTGCTTGGGCCCGCGACCCCTCTTTCAACGATGATGTCCTTTTCCAAACCATTGTTACAATATCTCGAGACCCGGTACTCATTTATATGAACTGTAAAGCATGCTGGCTACGCTGGATCCATGCTTCGTATGAGCGAAGAAATGTGTTTGTTTACTCTTTTCCCTTTAGGGAATATGGCTTATGTCATGCATCGTCGCCTGAAGAAGCCTGAAAGGAGCCTCAGGCAGAGAGAATGACGACAGACGTGATGAAGTGATGGACTGCAGAGCCAACATGAAGACTGTAGACTGTGGAGGGCAATATCCAGTGCTTATAGTCCATCTGCGATATTCCGTGTGTACGCTCGCTGTTCACACCTCTTGAGGGGTCTCCTGTGAACCCCGAAGCCACAACGAATGTCTAGGAACTGGATGGTGCGGCCCTCTCAACATGTGGCCCGCAATAGCCCGGTGTAGTATAGCGCAAAAGAGAAACCCGTGGCGAGATTGCGGTCAAGCGGTTGGGAGACAGCAACTCAAGGGAGTGGGTCCGTCGTGTTCTTCGAAGTCAATGGGGCACCGTGATTCAGGAGCAACGGAGTAAGTCTGGTGGATGAGAAAAAGCTCATTAAGAGGATGACTATCAAGTGTGAGGCCGTCAGAGACCAATATTTGGGACCAGTCCCTAAAGCCTAGATAAGCAGCCATCAGCATCAAGAGTTGGGCCTCATGCTCCTTCAGTGGAACGTCCCATGATCCGGCCATGAGACGCAGGACCCCGATCACTCGGAGACCGTAAGTCACGGTCAACCGTCCACTCGCGATGAGTCTTTAGATGGACCGGTTGTAGGATGGTCTAAGTCGAACAGAGTAGATGAAAGTACTCCGTAAAATATCCAAAGGATGTAAAGGCGGCTCTCAGAAGACAAACCCCAGAGAACGTGACCCGCACCCGATGATTGGATCATATTCCGACCTCGAGATTCCCCATCTTCCTCTTCCATCTGTCTTGTGAGTCTCAAGTCCTCCCTCCTCGGTGGAGGCTTTTCCTTTTTTCTCTTCTGCTTTGGCTTCGTGGTAGTCAGGCACTACCGCCATTCTACTCCGCTCTCCCCGCCAACCTGTCCTCTTGGCCCCATTTCCAGGCATCCATTCTCCCTCTCCCCTTCTCCTATGCCGCGTCGGTAGCCCTGGACCTCCCCAACCCAACTCTCCTGCCCTTCTAGGGCTGTCCCGTACCACCACATAATGTCCGCCTTCCAACCGCCGCAAGCCCACCAGGGCCACTCCGCCTCGCGCCACCTCCCCGCGTACAACCCGGTCGCCGCTGTAACTGCGCCCGCGGGCACCTTCCTTCCCGGAACTAAGGTCCAGGTAGGTAGCCATCGCGTGGTGGTTGAGAAATACCTGTCTGAAGGTGGCTTCGCCCATGTCTACGTTGTACGGTTACCCCAGCCGGTCAATGGCACACCGACCGCGGTCTTGAAGCGGGTGGCCGTGCCTGATAAAGCGGCGCTGGCCAGCATGCGCACAGAGGTGGAGACAATGAAGAAGCTCAAGGGTCACCGGCACATTGTCAAATACATCGATTCGCATGCTTCACAGCTGCACGGGGGCGGATATGAGGTGTTCTTGCTGATGGAGTTCTGCGGGGGCGGTGGTCTGATTGACTTCATGAACACCCGACTTCAAAACCGATTGACAGAGCCCGAGATCATCAAGATCTTCTCGGATGTGGCTGAGGGTGTGGCATGCATGCACTATCTGAAGCCACCTCTGCTCCATCGTGACCTGAAGGTGGAGAATGTCTTGATCTCGCGTTCCGGGGGCACGTCCATTTACAAGCTGTGTGATTTTGGCTCTGCGGCTCCGCCTCGTCCAGCTGCAACGTCTGCTGCGGAAGGTCGACTGATCGAAGATGATGTACAGCGACACACGACGCTACAGTACCGCAGTCCGGAGATGATCGATGTGTATCGCAAGCAGCCGATTGACGAGAAGAGTGATATATGGGCCCTTGGTGTGCTCCTGTACAAGTTATGTTACTACACGACTCCGTTTGAAGAAGTTGGACAGATGGCGATCCTTAACGCCAGTTTCAAATTCCCATCATACCCCCAGTTTTCGGATCGGTTGAAGACGTTGATCGGTATGTGCAATGGAAGGTTCCAATACGACCGGAACTCATGGCTGATTCTTTTCTACAGCGTCAATGCTCAAAGAGAATCCCCAGAAGCGCCCGAATATATACGAGGTGGTTAAAGAAATCTGTAAAATTCAGGGCAAAGAGGTCCCGATTCGAGACGTTCGTCATACCTTCTTTTGATGCCCTGAGTCAAGTTACTGACTTTGATCTAGATTTACACTGCCCGTTCTGTCTCTGAAGCACGGAAATTTCAAGAGTTGCCGCCTACGCCCTTGGAAGCTCCCTCGCCTGGAGCAACTTTCACGCCTCCTATGCAAGAGACCCAGATCATTCCTGAGATCGCACCAATGCGAAGAGGACGTCCTGGGAAGCCTCAGTCATCCGTGCATAGTTCTGCCAAAGCGAGTCCTTCCCCGTACCGTGGCGGTACCAAAAGCTCGGGCAGTGATCCCTTTGCAGCTTTGGATGGGAAATCTCGCGATAAGACTGCAGAAGAGCTATCACAGCGGTTTCCGTCGCTGGATCAATTCGATATATTGCATGAGAAGGGCGATAAGTTTGATTTTGAACCAGCATCCAAGGGACCCAAATCCGAGGATGAGGATCTGTCGCAAAGACTTACAAATGCCCTGGCGGATGAAGCCTTCCGGCAGGCTTCGCCGGAGCGACCGGCGGTCCGGCAATCGCAAGTTTCGCCTGTGCGGTCACAAGCAGCTCGGGAAACCGCTATCAGACAGTCGGCACCGCTGTATCAACCGACCCCCAAGCGGCCTGCAATGGTTTCCACGGGAACCATGACCTCACCTACCGAAACTCCTCGTTTGCAAGAGCCGAATGTTTCTAGTCGCCCGATTTACCGATTCCCGCTATCTGACGAGCAGCAACCCTCGAGCCACTCGTGGACTGAAGAGGAACGTAAAAAGGACCCTTCGCCTCCATCGTCCAGGTTGAGGCCGGACGCCAGTCCACGCCTACCATCCGATCGGTTTTCCAGCCATTCCAACTCTGCACGCCCCTCTATGGAGACACTTCGGCGGCCATCTGGTTTGGAAGTAAACGAGGTTGTAGGACGATCCAAATCTGCCATTGCAAAAGCTCGCCCTGTCTCTGTCCAGGCTGGAGCGCTGTACGATGTGTCGCGTGGCAACGAGCACTCGCGGTCTTCGCTGGACTTGTCTGTACAATATGAGGATGGTGCACCGCTGAGATCAGTTCGCACGGAAGTGGAACGCGAAGACGAGCAGAGCAAAATCTCATCGGAGCTAGATTATCTCCGATCCAGGGAAGAAGAAGAAAGCAATCGCAAGCGTGAGAAACGCTTGAGCAGTGGCGCTAAGCATTCCAAGCGCGGCAGTCTTTCTTCGTTATCCTTTTCGGGAAGCAAGAACCTCCTTGCAGGCCGATTTGGAGAGGCATTCCGCCGCTTTGAGAGCAGTAACCCAGAGAAGTCCTCAGGTCCTTCAGCGGAAGACAAGCCACAGCTGCAACAGGCCCTCGTCAGCGACTCGGAGGCCTATGACGAAGCCAACGAGAGTCCATCCCAAGACGAGTATGCTGACTTGGACGATATCGACCGAGACGACATCTCCCCAGAAATGCGCCGTGAGCTAGAGCGCCGCCGACTCTCCCAGGAGGAGAAGCGAGTAGCGGCTGCGGCGGCCGAGTACCGGCGCAGGGTCGCCGAGAACGAGGGAGGAAGAGCAGGTGTAGATGTGCAACGATCTCGGGCCATCCAGAACAGGGTGCAGACACTGCTCGGCGAGTCCAGCAAGCCCCCGCCTCCTCCCAAGACTGCCTCCGGCTACGGGAAATACACCGACACTGCTGCTTTGCAGGCAAAGCAGAATGACGTGCAATCTTCCCCGGGCGCAGTGCCCATCTCCCGCAACCCAGGCCCCATCTACGGCGCCCGCGAGGGAGCCGGTGCACCAGTGGGTCTCGCACAAGCCGCCACAGCGGACTCCACGGGATATTCATCTAGCTCTCGCCCAGCAGGTCGCCCCGCAGCCCCGCCGAAGCCCAAGAACATGCGAGTCAGCACCCAAGATACCTCCCGACCCGGCACCGGCCACGAAGCCAGCCTGTCCTCCTTAGTCACGCCTACTGGGGAGGACTGGGAGGCTAACTTCAGCCGGCGATTCCCAAGTCTCTCGGGGTTGGAGATGGAGACGGAGATTGAGATTCCGAAGTACGCCAAGTTGCGAACTCGGGAAGTGTAGAGCATTTGGATAGAGATATTGTTGTGCCGTGAAGCTTTTTAGCACGTTTCGTCTGTGGATGGCACCTTCCATGGTTTGCAGTTGGAGGGTTGTACATAAATCTTTCATGATTTGCATCGTGGTCTTGGACCGGATACATTGTAATAATGACTCTACTGTACTTCTCCATGATGTTGGCATACTTTAACTTCCCTGTTCTTGTCAACACACCAACGACAAAATTATAAGGAAGTGAGCCATGTGACGTGAGACCAAGATCACTGTAACAACGGTCAAAAAAGGTAGCACCTAATGCCAATTTAAGCGTCTCGTAACTAGTTTACATGCTACCAAAATGGAAGAAGAAGGACGAAATGTAATGATCGTGGATGATACTGAACTAGCTAGGGGGAGAGTGGGCATTTTTCTCCGCTCTCCGCAACAAGGAAGGTCCTGGTCCGTGTCTGCGGAACGTGCTAAACACTACATCACGTATGCAGAAAAGCTAGACGATCCTCTTCAAAGATCCATCGAGATCCACATAGCTCTCTAAGAGTAAATCTCCCCAGCACCTTTCATCGATAGTCTCTCCTCTAGCCTCAAGCACCGAGCGCGGAATAGACCGGCCTTTCTGCCCTAAAAGAATGGCCGAACGCATGTTAGTGACGGCTTGCTTATCTACCACCCACGCCGTAAGGTCCATAGTGAAGAGCGAGTTAGTAAAGTTGAGAGTGAACGAGATCTGGACACGGGTACTATTTTGGTCATGGTAAGCCATATGGATAGGGTCGGATAGGTAGGCTTGGAACTCCTCATCGAGGAGATCTTTTGTTATTATAGTGCTGGCAGCGCCTGTATCCCAGAGTATTTCGACCCCCTTCAGCTGGCATTCTGGCATACCCAATTCCCAGTCAATAGCTGTGATTGTGGCATTGCCGACAATGGCGGCTAGCGTACGCTCTGTGAGCAAAGCACGTAATTCAAGGACGTAGGGCTCTCGCGGGGGGCATTCTCATCTGTGAGCTTCTTTTTAAGTAAGGCACGACGATCTGGAGAAAGAGGCTTGGGGCAATCTTCTGGGCTTAGTGTAGCCGTGGTACGAATCGGACGGCTTGGTGACAAAGGATCCTCTGATAAACGTGTATTTTCAAGGGCCTGGATTCGTAAGGCTTGTCGGCGAGCTGGGTTGGTAGTCGGTAGTAGGATACGATCAGAAAGACCACGTAGGCAATCCGTAGTTGCAGCTAAGGCTTCTTCGTACGTGACATTGTGAGTGGGAAGCGCCACACGAAGGTCACTGTGATGATCGAGGAGGTGGTCGGCGACTCGGCCCAGGACCATGCTTGGAGGGAATATCTCAGGCTGATCCATATTTGAGAGTGGGATCCTGAGAGTGGGATCCTGAGAGTGGGATCCTGAGAGTGGGATCCTGAGAGTGGGATCCTGAGAGTGGGATCCTGAGAGTGGGATCCTGAGACTGGGGTGTTGAGACTGGGATCTTGAGTCAAGGTATGGAAATGAAGTACTTGAGAGCCGCAGCTTAAGGTGGGGGAGGTGGGGCCTAAGGAACTAAGCCTATTCGGGGAGACTTCATTAACAATTTACTTTGGAGCCTCCTCACACCGCCTTCCACGTCTCCGCCCTATCTCCGTCGCAAGAACCTCACTTGACAATCCAGAGCATCATGGCCCCAGTAACACTAAAGGTGGTCGATGGTGCGTGATAACAGATATCAAGTATCTTCCAAAGCTAAAGCTAACAGCTGACATGGGATACAGACGACCTCAAAGACGTCATCCAGCACCTGTTCGAGATCCAGTCTGCCGTGCACGGCTACCTGGGCCCAGAAACACAGCAAGAGCTCGTCCGCAAAATGTATGTCGCAAGCAACCATTGCCTACCAGGATGCATAGCTAAAAAGTAATAACTTTAGTAAAAACCTCACCCTCGCTCTCTCCACCCTCTCCAAAGACACCGACATCCCACCGGGCCAACAAGCAGACAGCACCGACCCATCCAATCCACCACTCTCAAGCATCCAACTCCCGCCCGAGATCATCGACTACGTTGATTCGGCACGCAACCCGGATATCTACACGCGCGAGTTTGTGGAACTTGTCCAGCGCGGCAATCAGGATTTAAAGGGGAAGCGCGAGGCTTTTGCTGGGTTCCGGGACGTGCTGGCGCGCGAGATGCGCAGCGCAATGCCTGAGTGTCGGGCGGAGGTGGACCGCGTCGTTGCGGCTTCTGCTTCTGCTGGGACTGGGTCGAGTCAGTGATTTATTTTATTTTTTCTATTTTTGGAGGTAGATGTGCATCCGCCTCTATGTGACATTAGCATACTACTTAGTCTAGGGTTTTGGCTGTGGTTGGCCTGCTTTGTTTTCCTTTTTACCCCGGTTTTTTCCAACGGTGACAGGGGAGGGGGTTTTAGGGAGTTACCGGTCTTTTATCGTGGAGTTTATTTGTAATTTTTCTTTGTTTTTCGGTTGGTCAGCGAGGCACTTTGGGCAGTTGATGCCCCCTATTGAACATACTCGGGTCTTACTTGGTACTCTCCCATAAATGTCAGGCCTTTAGACTATACTCGTGACCTGCAGGAGATGTTTCAGCGTGTGGTACAGGATCGATTGGCCTGTTGTACAATCCACCCAGTCCCCCACTCAAGCTCGAGCTCATGTGGAGTGACCTGGGCCCTTACAAAGTAGAGGTTCTATAGCTTAAATAGCACACGACTCCTTCGCCGCAGTACGGAGGGTGTCACCATGAGTGAAGGGTATCAACTGGGGGATTCAAACCCCCCCCCCCCCCCCCCCC
>JGI24509J20081_1000385_pt1 | contig 19284 bp, 11 predicted proteins | sample LinPmetageLP29_FD_20081 | JGI IMG/M metagenome (IMG submission 20081) | reverse complement strand
AAAAAAAAAAAAAAAAATATGTCCAGTGCAGGGGAAGAATAAAGCAGCTCCGAATCCCAATGTAGGCCGGGGGAGGGGGGACCTCACTGTAGTAGTACCCACGAAGTCGTGATAGGAGGCGAATTAAAAAGCCATTCTCCGCTATGACCGTTGAAGTGCAGCTATAAGGATTTTGCCCGGATTTTCTTATCCCAGAGAATCCCGTAGGAAAAGGTGTAGGGGGGCGAAGGGGGGAAGAGGAATTTGAAGCCCTGGGGGAAGGTTCGGAAGATAAAAGCAGGAATTATACCTCTTTTCTGCTTTCTCACCAGTGGAGCATTCAAAAAAAAGTGGAACAAGATAAATAAAGACGGTTCGCGCCCATTGGAAAAGTGGCTAACGCTACGACTCCGCTCAATACTACCACCGTGCGTCCCGTATAGCATGGTTTAGGGGCACGCCGAGTGGGTCTTGCACTATGGAAGTCACTTTCAAGGTATCTCTACGTAATTTTTTACTTTTACTTTTTCCCAGTTTATTACTCATTTTATCTACTTGCGCAAGGGGAGACACAACATGTGGCTTTACTCGCACGAGGGCCTAGGTATTAGCGTACTCCATAGTGCATCACCAAGTACTTAGAAGACGGCTCAGCCTACTCCGTAGCCGCTAACTGATTATCCACTTTGCTTGTGTTGTGTTCCCCGTCTCTGGACTGACGTACATTGAAATGTACTACTTCTACATCATCATTCTAATGTATGGTAAAGGACATATCTAGGGATTTGCGATAAGCATTGAAACAGACACTGGTGAGCGCGATTCCTCTAACGGAGGCCCGAGTGTCTGGTCCAACCCTCTCCACTCATTGGATCGACCGATTCATCCTTCTTCGGATATCTGTGGAGCGGTGAAAGACAGTACTGAAGCAGAAACTGCCGGGATTGCTAAGGCGGCTATCATTGTAGGCTCGAATGTATCTCTTCCCCTTGGCCTCGAAGAATTACAACGCTGCCAGGGAACTGAGAAAGTGTGCACAACCCAAGGACAATTGAATTCTACGTTAATCACTTTGATAGTTTAGTCTACCGCAGAATGCAAGGAGGCATTCACTAGCAACTCCAATGGGAATCTAGAATACCTACGGATTTCCTTTTTCGGCTATAGAGATTACCCCTCAGAACTGATAAGAGCTTGATACCGTGAAATGGAGGGGCACGGAAGCTGGGGACAGAAAATTTCTCCGTGATATGCATCGCAGGATCGACAAGCGCCAAAGTCCCCACATTTATGGTGTGCCGCGAAACCCGGTGATGGGGCCGAACCAGTGACCACCCATTTTTGTGATGACGCTACCCTGGATTAGAGATGACTACTCCTTACCATTTACCCAACAAGGTATTCGATTCTTATCAAGATGAAATGAATATGATGAATTGACTCCACTGGCAATGCAAGTACCACACATGTACAGTCTGAAAGCAGATGAGAGGACTCATAAGTCCTTAGTTATAGTGCATGACGTCAGAATGCATTTGACAGGCCCGAGAGTCGCGCACTGCCTTGGTTTGCTCACTTGGCGGAAGGTCTGGGCCTCTTCCAAGCGCATATCCTAGTCTTTTGTGCAGACACTGTACACCTGTTTCCTGCAGCCAACCATCATCATTTTATCAGCCTCCTATCTGAACCTTTTTCTTTGTTCCTTGGTTCCTCAATACTTGGAACTGGGACTGATTCCCAAGGGGTGATGGAATCGTTCTATCTCCGCTGTCCGTGCTAGTGGGACCTTGCTATCGATATCTCACCGTGAAACACTGCCGACTATTGCGACCAGGGTCGAGTGCCACTATACTAAATGTGTAGTACTCGGACATCCCCAATCCGCTCACGATACCCGCTAAACGTTGAGAATTCGGGAGGCGCATGTCTCACTACGCCAAAACGACACGAAAATCTTTCTCCCGTATAAAAATTTAGAAATTGAAATTGCAATTCTACTATCAAAATTGCGACGCGCCCGGACCACCTCTTTGTCTTTCCTGGCAGAGTTTTCACTTTTGCCACTCGATTTCTGTTGAGGCCTGTGGCAGTTAAATCCGTGGCTCTATCAGACTTGATTTTCATTGGATGCGCTAGTACTCAGATTGGCAAAGCCGGCCCTGAACTATCCCCAGATAAGCGCTAGACTACCCCATCCTGATGGTCGAGACTCTGCCCGCGTTCATCTGACAATCATCATTCCTGCGACCCTGAGATGCATGAGGATCCCCTCTCCAGCTTTTTTCAGTCAATTCACCTCCACCCCCGCCAAGTGGCCCTCTCCCGCAGTTTCCCTCTAGCGGGACCCATGCAAGCGCTGAGACTAAATCCTCGATGATATGTATGCGGAGACAAGTGATTTGATCTGCTCTGCTGCAAGCTTGAAAAAGAAGGTTTTCGAGGAGGCGGTAGTCACAGCAAAGCCACAATGCATGATAACGCTCGTTGGCTGGTCTCCCCCCTTGTTGCCAACCCATGAACCGGAATTTCCCGTACACTTTTCGTCCGATACCGAAGGGTCTTATTAAGGGCCGTGTGCCTTCTACTCACCGAGATCGCACCATGAATAACGTGACAGATGCATGATCCCGACCGTGGCGCCGAATCACACCTTGTTCTTCCGAGAATAATTGTCGTGAATAACCAGGATAGTCGATAGTTGCGCCCGAGCGGTCGGACCTGAAGCTGCCACCTCGCGATATCTAGATTGGCAGCTTGGCTCCGAAGTTTCAGCCTCCCAGATCTTGGTTTCTGACACCCCGGAGCGCTTATACGTTTCTGCTCTATTTAGTTAACTATGATTGACCTTGAGATTAAGTTTCATGTTTAGTCTCAACGGACCGAGCCCCCACACCGCTCGCGATCCAGTTGCTCAAACCGTCGTCCAGGCCATGTTTAATCTCCCCTTTCACTCACCGGCCAAAATGAACTTCACACTCACTGCTATATGACCCCCCACGGGGGCGTTATTGTGGCTGAACCTTGAATAGTAGCTTTGTTCGGTACAACTTACCGAGCAAACTTTTGTATACGGCTCTGTTCTGGGCATGTTGGAGTGAGCATCGATTCCATCTCCATGGCCCCACATTATGCGACCTCTAGACGGTGGACTTCTCGCCCTCCGCCACAGCTTTGCTAAGAGACTCGACCAATTGACAAAGATACGTGACGGGAAGACAGGAAATATTATCGCCGCACTCCTATCTCAAACTTCAACTACCCCGCGTGGGTCCTCTCGCAACGCAACGCAATATGGACTGGGGATGAGATGGGGACCCCACGGCAGAGGATCAGATCTGGGGATGCACCGACTGCGGAGGGCTCCCTGACTTTAGTTGCGGGGATAATCATCCTCACGATAAGGGAGGCCTCAAATAGGAGAGCGCGGTTTCGGGACCTTATCTCGATCTGAGAGCTATAACGAAATGTCGGTGTGCTCGTAGTCGAGAGCTGACCAAAACTCCGTTATTGCAGACGACAGCATTCTTGTACGACCGAATATAAGCTATTCTAGCATAATGTGCCATTTCCCATGAGCACATCTTAAAGACCTACGATGTCGGTGGTGTGTTGATCACAGTTTTTGTCCGACAACACCAGGGTAACCCCTTCCTGCCGTAGCCATGTCTGAGCGATTGTGCAGTATCTCGCATGTCGCATCACGCAAGCAAGACTCAGGCGCCTAATATGCATTTGGCAAAGCATGTGACCTTATCTACATCCCGCAGGGATACAGACACGTTGTCGCCGGGATGATCGTTGATTACAGGAATAACCCCATACAGCCTAGTAACACATGGAGCAACTTTCCGTCCAACACAAAGCGCAAGACTAGTAGGAAGCCGTGTTTCACTCCGTACAACATCGCATAAACAAAGAATATCACCCTCGCTACCAGATGGGGTCCCGCACTCGAGACAAAACATGCAGCATATACTTCGGCATGCACGCTTATGCATAGCATAGCAAGCGGGCCAATAGCCCCATGCCAGACCAGTTTCGACCGTAGCCTAGAGTTACTCGCAGCAGTCAGTGCGTCGGCAGCCGGCGCCACTACTCGACGGTTGGCGGTTGGACAGTGGGGCACTCCGGCTACAAATAGTTTGGGCTCCTGCACTCCGTACATAAGGCGGTGCATTAGTGCGGCGAACTGACATTTGCTTTGCATAGCGCGAGGTCTGTGCATGGCGTCGTTTGTCTCGAGGGTGCGAGCTCAAGGGGAGACTAAAGTCCATACCTATTTGATGTGAGGGATTATCTATTGCAGGTCCGCCCCGATGTGCGGGACCTATTTTCCACTCTGTTGATATAGTTTCGCCGGCGTATGCTCCGTACAGCATGTGCTGCTCTTGGGATTTGAGTGGGGATGCAGAGTAGATCCCGTCTGGGCCTCGATCGTGGGTCGCGGAGTCAAAGCATGGTGTCTTCCTCTGGATACTAGCGAGTGTACCTCTCGAAGCGTCGGAATTCGTCCTGGGAGGCCAACGCCTCTGTAGAGAATAACCAACTTTTTGTGGAATGGTGACGGGCTAAAGTGCTACTGCTGTATAGCGTAATATTATTCGATCTATACCTTGTTCATCATTTCGTTGTTATCTTCCTCGGCTTTGAAACAGCCGTAGCGGGAGAGGCGCACGCCGTTGTAGCACTATTTACGAGCAGAGTCCATTTTGGAAGCACGCCTTGAACCTGTACTTTTAATAACAAAACCAGAGCGAATCAAGTCCTTGATGGGCTGATTGGCGGCGGTGTCATGGCGCACTAAGACCAGTTGAGCTGGAGTGCCGGCCTTTCATCGGGGCCAAGTTATTATCACTGGACTATCAATACGCATGCCATTCTGGGGGTAAGCTGTTGTATACTTATCATATCATCTATACCCCTTGTCGTATTCCACGGTTCCTCCAGATGTTTGGTAGAAAGTGAGGGGAAGATCTACGGGGGAAGGAGAAGGAATCCCAGAGCCCACCGGCTCCACGACCCTGATCTCCTACCCGCACATGTACCCTACAATTCAAGGTACAGGCAAGTGGAGCGACTATGGGGTTACGGGGTTACGGGGTTTTGAGCTCCGGCGCTTGGGGTCTCAAGCTGTCTATCAATATTTGACTACTCTCGGCGACCCCACATAGTGGATGCCGACCTCTTACCGGCCCCGAGCAAAGTATACTTCTGGTCAAGGTCTCGGCCCAACGACTATTCATTCTACGAATCTCATCTACCTATCAGTGCAATCCCAAGAGAGAAGACGGATTGCATATGCACCTGTGCTCTATTCGAATTGCGGGGTGCACCTCCTCATGCCTGCCACTTCAACCTCCGAAGATCGGGGAAATCAACCCCGCGATGCTCAGACTCCTTAAGCTCAGCCCTCTAGCGTCAGCAGAATACCCATTCATCATTCCCCATCGGCGTCACGAGTTGGCGGAATAGTTGGAACTCTACTCAGGGGACCTTTCACGCTTTACCTCGAATGCACCCCTCTTTTCCCCTCGGGCTTTCGGTCTGTACTCCTGTCTTCTCCGTACTATTGCCAGCCACACCTGCCAATGACCAGACCCCAAATTCCTCATTTCGAATACATCACAACTAAACCTCTCTCACTGCATTGTCAAGTCCCAACATTTCACTTGCATCGTGCGCCGGGATCTCCGCGCTGAATGACAGTCTGCACAAGGGCCCGGACGTAGCTGTAGCACAGTGTAAGTTCCGACACTCACATGATACGCAGTGACAGGCCATGACTTCCGGCGTTCCGGACTGAGCTTGAGCGTCGTCCAGGACCATGGCCTTGAGACTCCACCAAATCAGTCCTCACCGCTATGTCCAGGGATGGTACATGAAGTTGAAAAGAAAACCTTGTCATGAAGCCCTGGTTTCTCGTCCTCGGTGGCAAGCGAGTTGTGAGTCTAATAGGGCCAATTTGGTCAGGGGTCGATGTTCAAATGAGGTACCTTGATGGTCACTTCCATGTACCGTTGTGATTTTGCTGTAACTGGGCTTGCATTGCCGCCACCACTGATTAGTAGCAAACGCTGGATTTTGCTACTTCTTGAACAATAGTAGATGGTGTCATAGGTTGCGCCTAGGGGGTTTAATAGTGGTGGCTATGCTTGTCAAATTGCCACCACACTGACGCCCGCATTCTAATGATTTGAATGAGAGTATTAGGAAATTATGGATCTAGGTATGGTGAGTTTACAGACGCTTGATGTTGAGTTATACACTTGGCCTTATTCCTACGTACCGGACTTCCTCTGCCACTTCTTGGAGTTGCTCTTCCGTTTTAGTACTCAGACCTTGTCGCCTTTTGCTCACTGAGTAGAACTGAGCACGCCCCTAAGCGGTCTGATTTGCTCTAATGCTGGGAAATGGTGGGGATGCTACAGCATATACCCTAGTGAATGCACCCGTACAGACTGATAAAGGCGCTTCTGCAGTGGCCCTAGTAGCTTTCTTACACTGCTCAATGATTGGAGTAAGCGAATATCACGAGATAAGCCTCTCAATCGAGACGATAGATAGTAGGAGCCGGTGACAGTGGCTCATATGAACATTTCTCCTCGATTCAAAAAGTTTCTCTTCAGAAGAATGCCACGAGCCAAATAAGTTGCTCTACAAATGAGACTTCGCTATCACGAAGTGAATCCCTCACAAGGAGTGTGTCGGCCTTATTTTCGGGCGATCACACATCATACCTGAACAGGTTGGTGTGTAGATCATGTTCCCGACTTTGTAGCTCTATGGATTTTACGGGATACTATTTGTTCTATTTTGAGACAATTTCGGCACTATGGATTAAGACGAGGATCTTTGCAAAATCCCTCTTTTATCAAGGTGATACATAAGGTTTATTTTGAGTAAACCTTTCATAATGGAAAGACCAACGCTTATTCAAGGAAATTGGCGTAGACACGGGGAGCAGACCGAACAGGAGAAACTGGATCAGTTCCCGAAAAGTGGCGTGAGCCCCTAGTCCGGGAAAGGGATTGAGTAGGCATGACTAGCCATTAGGCAATCCTGGGCAGTAGCTTTCGATAGTCCGCTGATCTTGGGCCATCGATCCACTTATGTGGAGCTCCATACAGTGACCACGGGGCGTTTCGGCGAGTACATAGTAGACCAACAACAGAGCAAAACCAAGTTGTGGTTGTTGATATAGCTTTGCATTTACTATGTGATTTGGGGTGGGCAATAATGTTGACTAACTAGAATTCATCCGATTACCAAAACATCTCCATTTATTCCGAGCTTACGAGGGTCTAGAGTATGTTCTAAGCCAGTCTTACTTAATATGCACAACTTTCTAGTCGTAATAGCTACTGGCTAGAGCAGACAACGGCTATAAGAACCACATGTCCTACACTATCCCTCCCTACGGTGGGCAGCCTGGTCTGAGCCCAGACTGAAATTTACTCAATGAGCCTGACTGAGCGTCCTCATTAAAGCGGCCGCATCTGGAATAGGAAAGCCCAGAGGAAATATGGTACGTATAGTCGCCTAGGTATGTCCTTAGCTCAAAGTTGCTTATAATGAGTACAGATTCTAATTAGCTTCACGCCGTGGCTTTTTACCCAACAAAGAATATAATATTGAAGCCTTGGGAGCTCGCTGATGTTTCATCCAACATGACTTATAGGCTTCTAAGCCACCAAGAATTCTGGCAGCAAAGAGGCTCGAAATATGTCCAGAATGTAATACTAGGGCCCGGCGCTCTATGGCGCACAATGAGCTGCAAGATTATTTGCGGCGTCAGCTCATGTCGCGGCCGATATGCCCGCGGTGTAACCGAGACCGCTCAGTACAACATGCCTAGCAAATGCTCTGATTAATAGGAAAACAATTTCGCGAGCCCATCACGGCTGGATATCAAACAATTTTGAAAATAGGGTAGTGATGCTGACTCACGTTCAAGGTCAGGACAGACGTAGCTGGCTTGGGTTTTGAATCAGTAGATTGTCGAATATTGGCGAATATATACACATATGCTGAGCCTGGTTTTTATTCTTGCTCACTGAGAAATAGCAGGAAGTCTGCATTCCCAGATTAGTTATCATTCACAATTTTCAGAGCTTTTCAGGTGTTGGAACATCTTTGTGTTCTTCGAAGCTTCGAGGGACAGCAGAACCTCTTCCTCGTGGCATCCACAGACGAGTCTGCGGTGAGACAGTGATGACGACGCCATTGCCCAACAGAGTGAGTCCCGCGAGAAGGTAGTCAGTCAAACCCGGATCAGATGCCAAAACTTCTTGCCTGAAAGGACTACCTCCATGGATCACATGTGGTCAGTGATCACGTTTGGTTAAGCGAGTTAAACAGCCCCGCTTGGTACGGCGATGGAACAGCAACCCAACTCTAACGCAAAGCTACCGCTGAGAATCCAGTCGAGAGCCACGCGAGTGGAAAGTGCAAAGTGCAAAGGATGGGTTGATGGGGAGAAAAACCGGGGTCACGATAAGATCGGTGGAGCCGAATCTCTCCCACTTCGCATCTCCGCGAGCCTTGGTTCCCACCCTCGTTCCTTGGATCTGCTCGGTGAACTTGTTTACCTCCTCAAGCTGTACTGATCACTCGGTACCTTTACACCATGCCCGAAGCGCAAGGCTCTGGGCTGGCGGGCTTGGAAAAAGAGCTGGGATGCTCGGTATGTGCGCCAAAATGCCCGATTCCAGAACCCTTCCATTCCTGCGCTCCTTGCGTGGAACCTTCGCTAATTACTGTTCTACTCGGAAATAGATCTGTACCGAGCTTCTCTACCAGCCTCTCACGCTTCTTGATTGCCTACACACCTTTTGCGGCTCTTGCTTGAAGGAATGGTTCTCAGCACAAGGGTCGCGCAGACGGCCCTCTGGCTCCGCTCCTCGTTTCACCTGCCCGTCATGCCGTGCTGAAGTGCGCGGCACACGCCCAAATGCCACTGTCACGACGTTGCTGGATATGGTATTGGCGGCTCAACCAGATCGCGACAGATCTGCCGCTGAGAAGGAAGAGATCGCGCAACGATACACACCTGGGGATTCCATTATTCCGCCGCCCCAACCCGAAGATGAAACCGAGGATGACGAGGATGACCGGCGGCTGTTAGAGGAGATTCAAGAGTTGAGTCTCCGTGAGAATCGAGCACAGGCAAGACGAGAGGCTCGGTTGATGGCGCATCCAGAGCGAACGCGGGAAAGGAGCAGCAATCCAGAGAGACATGCGGACGATAGCCGGTCACGGCGACGCGAGGATAATTCAGAGCGACAGCGAACGCGGCCTCAGGGTGACTCGGAACGAAGCAGACGTGTCGAGCATCAGTCAAGTTTGCGGTCACTACTCAGCATGTCGTCGGAGACGGAGAGCATCGAGGAAGAGATCTTGCGGCAGATTATCGAAGAAGGGCTACTGGACGACATTGATTTGGATAATGTCGATCCAACCCAAGAAGAGGAGCTCACCGAGCGCATTGCGGATGCGTACCGTCGGAGACATATGCAACAACCACGCTCCCGCCAAGAACAGAGACACAGACAATCCCCCGAGCGTCCCGCGCGTGGGCACTCGCGATCACAGTCAGCTCAGAGACCTACCGATTCAAGCACAATGACCCGAGAGAACAACGATCGACGTCCGCCTATCTCGAGACCGCATCTGTTGGACCCAACCACAACACACTCACGGCAACACCGACGACGAAATTCAGAGGTAGTTAGTGGTCACCGTCGGGCATCGCCCGTTCGAGTAAATCAAGGATCGACCTCGGAAGATGCCTTACGGCCGGCTGTGCGATCCTCTAGTGACATGACCGCGGAGCGGACTCGAAACCCTCAAACTGGGCGAACAAGAGCCTTGTCATCCTCAAACAGACCCAGACGGGCAACGGAATCGGATCAGAACATCTCGGAGACATGGACGGGAGTACGAAGAGAGCGAGGCCCCTCTAGGCATATTATCAGCCAATCCACCCACTCACCTACCTCGCCTACTTCACCACCCGCGGCATCCCACAGCTCTACGCCAACTGAAAGTGCTGTTCCGACTTTATCATCACCACTTGTCCCACCAAGGTCTGACCGGAGGAACCGGCCATCCTCGTCGCGATCAAATGCCCCCGCTCCCCCAAACACACAATTTCCCGAGCCCGCTATCTCCTGCGATGGCTGTGGAAAGGCGAATATCCAATATGACCTACACATGAGATGCCTCAAGTGCAAAGATGGGAACTATCACCTTTGTCTGCGATGTTATCGTTCAGGCAAAGGCTGTCCCTCGTGGGATGGCTTCCGCTCATCCGCAGAAAAGACATTCGAGCGAATTCTTGCATCTTCAAATCACCGACCAGCGCCGATACATGGGACCGGGCATGTCCTCATCTGCATGAAATACAAAAGACCCTCCGAAACAGCCCAAGTAACCACGAGCGGGGACAGACAAATGACAAGCGACAACCCAGCACAACGTTTGGAAACAGGGTTTTTCTGTGCAATTTGCCAGTCACCAGCGAATGACTGTTTCTGGAAATGCGGCCAGTGTAATGAGGGAGACTGGGGCTTTTGCAACCGCTGTGTCAACCAAGGACGATGCTGCACTCATCCACTATTGCCCATACGACGCATGGCCGGCAGCCCTGCGCCATCTGCCCCAGCTACTCCGGGTGATACCACAACCAATGCACCGATCTCTCTTGACAAGGAGAGCTACAAAATCCTCTCCTTTTCCACCAAATGCGATATCTGCACCTATCCAATACCCGCTTCAGTGACCCGTTTCCACTGCCTACAATGCAACGACGGCGACTACGACGTCTGCACAAACTGCTACCTCAAGCTCGTCGCAACGTCCAAAATCAGCAAAGACAATGGCCACAATGGCTGGCGCCGCTGCCTAGCCGGCCACCGGCTAATCATCGTCGGCTTCGAGGACGGCGACGATGGCCAACGACGCGTGATAGTCCGAGACTTGGTCGGTGGCCACGCCCTGAAAGACGAGCATGTCAGCCGCTCACCTTCTTCATCTCCCACCACTAATCCAATCGCTTCTCCTGAGATCGGCACCGGCGACTGGAGCTGGAAGGAAGGCCAAGAGCGTCGCAAAAAGGCTTCTCGTCTACGAGGCCCCCTCTCTTCCCCGAGTAGCCCTGCTGTTGATGCGAATCAAAACTCCGGAACTCCTACGCAACACGTCCCCTTCCGACGCTTCCCGCCCGATGGTGGTGTCGGTCTAGTCGTTCACGCTTTGTGGTCTTGGTACCCCGAAGAAGATGTTCAGGATGAGCTGGTTTTCCCGCGAGGTGCTGATATCAAGGAGGTTGAGAATATCAATGATGATTGGTTCTGGGGATGCTATGCTGGTCGTACGGGGCTGTTTCCCGGAGCGCATGTCTCTGCCATTGGGGAAATTGCATAGCTGATGTTTTCTGGTGAAATTGGGTTATGGATTTGTTCCATTTAGTTTGCATGATATGATAATGATTATGAAGTTATGAATGCATATCCATTACCTAGGTATTCGATGTAATACTGTAAGAACGGGTATTTAGCCTAGTACCTACCCCCGAGGTCTACTTGTATGTAGAATAATCGATACAAGGAACAATATTCATAGGCGTGGTCATACTGGTATCTGATAAAGTATATGCATAACGCGAAGCATAGCTTCAACTATGTACGGGATAATTCATAAAGAAAAAAAAAGAAGAATCATCAAAAGCTCTACTCGAGCAGAGCAACCATCAACCGCTGGTAATCGCCCGAGGTCTCACCACGGACACGCTCAATCAAGTCCTTCCCGTACTTAAGGCGATAAGCACGCTTGACCTGCTCCTTATGATTCCTGTCCCAGTGCACTCTGACCACTCGCACAACCAGACGATCATCCTTAGTGCCCATACCAGCCATGCATTCTTCCAGCAAGATAGCATCGCGCATAGCCGGGTCCTTCGCCGTACGGAGCATGTGCAACAGGGCATCCTCCATATGACCCGCAAACTCCTTCACGATATGCTTCTCAAGATCGGCATGGTACCGAGCATGGAAGGCCTGATCGATGGCGCGGAGCTCATTATCCGAAGAGCGCGAAAAGATCGCACACACCTCGGTGACGTTGTTGACCATGCGAGCGGAGGTAGAGTCGTGCAGAGTGCGCGCTTCGTTCTCAATGGCGTGCGGGTTTGGCGGGACGAACTCGTCGTGTCGCTGGGCACGGAGTACAGCTGCAAAGAGCTCGGCTGTCTTGAAGGACAAGTCACCTTCGACGTCCTTGATCAGTGGGCGGTGGTAGGTGCGCTCGTAGGCGGCCTTGATCGCATTGAGATCGGCGTTTGACCGGCCCAGTAGAACGTCGTTTAGAAGCCATTCTTTGGTGCCGATGCCCTGGATGGCCTCGTGGGCGCAGACTGTGTCGTGCATCAATGGGCCCTCGATCACGGCCAGTAGACCGTCTCGGAGGTATCCGCCGCACTCGGACTTGACGTCTTTGTAGAGATCGCGTCCAATGTGTTGGGAGTATGTGGCGCGCACAGCGGCCATTTGCAGCGGGTCGAGGCGCGAGAGGACGTTGATCAGGGCCTTTTCGTCGGTACCGAATCCTTTCATGGCTTTGCGTAGCGCATCAGCTTGGGGGCGGAAGTCGCCCGGCGCAGTTTGGCCGGGGACGTAGCCTAGTGATGGTGGAGATGGGGCTCCGTAAGGAGGCATAGCTCCTGGGGGTGCACCGTAGCCGGGACCGCCGGCGGGCGGCTGAATTGGAGGGGCATATCCTTGCGGCGGTTGGCCGTAGGGTGCCTGGATATGCGGAGGTTGGCCATAGGGAGGTTGTGGGGAGGGAGCGTGGTATCCTGCTGGAGGCTGAGGGGAGGGCGCATGGTACCCGGCGGGTGGTTGTGGAGGGGGAGCACCGTATGCGCCGTGCTGCGGGGGAGGGTGACCGTAGCCTTGTTGAGATGGGTATTGGCCTTGCGGCGGCGGAGCACCAGGAGGTGCACCATATGGCTGTTGAGGATAGGGAGGCTGTGGATAGCCTTGGGGAGGACCAGGTGGTGCACCGTGAGGAGGCTGTCCATATGCGCCATAAGGCGGCTCTGTGGTCGAGTCAGCAAAGTCCCCGCAGTTCGCAGTTCGCAGTTCGCGAGCAAGTTACTCACGGTTCGGGGGATATTGATAAGACATGGGGAGATGTTCTGAAATAGGAATACTAGAAGAAGAAGACGGACGAATCCAGGGAACCAGAGTTAAATAGTGAAGCACATTCGCAGCGAAGTTTGGTTACTGTGGCGCAGTTGTGTTTGGTGGAGAATGGATTTGACGTACGCCAATGCTTCATTATCCGACATCGGGTTCAAGGATAGTTATTTATTACCTGATTTATCCTTGGCGCTTTACCTATTCAGAGTCTATTTTTGTGAGATATGTACGTACAGCCACATGCTCGCCGAATCCGAGTCTACGTATATCGCCACCTGCAGGATGAGATCAGACAAACTGCTCATTTTACAACCTTGAAAGTCACAAATATAGTAGGCTCCGGGATTTCTAGTCCTCGACAGGCTCAAGAGGACAGGTCTGAATATCTCGACCTTGCTAGTAGTACTATTCACAAGAACACTTAAGGTACCTATCTCACTCTATCATTGGGCCGATTTGAGTCGTACAAAAAGAGGCCCCCTTTCCCAGATAATGTAACTTTTCGCATCGTCCCAGCCTAGTCTCTCAGGCTGGAGTGTGAGGTCAAAGTGCCATAGCATCTTGGCAAGGATAGTGCGCATTTCAGCGTAGGCGAGACTACAGTAAAAAGTAATTATTCATCAATGACTAGCAGCCCGTACAAATGTAAATCAGAAACCAATCATCCATTAAAGTCCTGCTTATACCATGGAGAATAAAGAAAAGGCACGAACATATTACATCCAGCTACTTACTGGTCCACATCAAGATCATATCATCATGCACGTTATCAAGACACCCCGAAAATCAACTCAATAGAGACCGCGAGGTCATGCAAGTCTTGAATCACAAAGCGTGCCTCTGCAAATGCACAAAACATTCAACAAAAGGAAAACAGATAGGGTATGTATAGGAATCATGCAAACAAAAAGATCATGTATATCATCAAGGAAATCGTGTCGTTAGGGAAAATCATTTCATCAAACGCTAGCAGTGCGTCTCTTCACCTCGCTCGGCTTCTGCGCATAGGCGACCAACATGCGGAATCCACTGCCTCGTTTCTGGCACTCGCGCAGGACTTTGCGGTCATTCCACAGGCTGGGGTTGTTGTTGCCCGTGTCTGGCAGGACCGGGTCTTCGTAGCATTTTGTATACCACCAGCGGCCAACGCGAGCGACGATTTTGGCGATTGACTCGTCGTTTGCTGCGGATGGTGAAGGGTCGGATAGGAGGTCGCCTAGAGAGACGTTTTCCGCGGAAGGCGAGGACTTGGGGCCAGTGTGAGTGCCGGGAAGCGAGAATGCAGTTGACGTGATGCCTGTTCCGGACATGGACCGGTTGGATGAGGATGTTGTTGAGTCGGACGATCGAACTACCATCCCTACCACGGGGATGCGAACCATGCAGCGGCGCAGATTAGCAAAGCCCTGGGTATTAATGAGGCGCTGGATACTGTCACTGGCAGGCTTGAGGCTGATGCCAGAGTTGGCAAGGTAGGTCTGCTCCTTGAGTCGGCGGACGGCTTTGCGCGTGCGAGCGCCCATGTTCACCATGTCCCGATCGAGGATACTCATTTCCAGGTAGCCCCCAGTGCGAAGGACACGCTTGCATTCTTGAATAATGTTGCTTTGAACGTGCTCGGAGCTTGCCGCCGGGAAGCGCAGAACGGCAACTGTGAAGTAGTCCTTGGGGAAAGGCAGTGGGTTGTGTAGCCCGGCGTGATAGACGGTATGGTGGTTGGTGGGAGGTTGCCATGCTGCAGGATGTGGAAGTGCGGTAGAGACGGGTCGGCTACTCAAGCTGTATACCTCGGCATCGGGATAGGTCAATGAGCAGTAGAAAGACCAATCATCGTTGCCGAGCCCATCAATCACAAGTATTCGTCCTTGCGATCCAGTCTTGACGTGGTTGTGAGCTGGGCTAAAGAGGACTCGTCCAAAAGACAACCAGCGGCTAGTCATCAGGGAGGCGGATCGCATGTTTGTACGGGTCACAGCATCCCAATCACGTTCCGCAGAGCATGGGACGGATTTGCGATTCTCGGATGACTTTGGCTTTGTTGGAGTCGGAACCGTGGCAAGAGACTGAAGAAATGTGGACTGTTGTTCACGAACCGTATCCAAGGGGGCTCTCGCAGTGATAGCAGGGCTATTCAAGTTGTCGTCGCCGAAATGCCCATAGCTAGATATCAGATCGCTATAGGATGGTTGAGTCGAGGGTGCGAGGGGCGAATGCAAAGCAGAAACAATCCTGGAGCGGCGAAGACGAACAGAGTCACTGCTATCACGGACTGAAGTATCGGCTGGGCTGGAAGTTCCCGGTCGAAGGGAATCACCATTTAACTCGTCCTGCAGAGCCCTGTGTGCCACGTTTGCAAGCTCAAATTTATCTTTCTCTTCGGGCATGGTGAGCTCATCAAGCTTTGCTTCCTCGGGGGAAAGAACATGGTCGATCAGATCATCATACTCATTCCAAACCTCGTCTTCAGTGGGTGCTGTATTCGCCGGTGGGACCACTGCTGTGACCGCGCCCAAGGCTCCTGGGCTGCTGGACGACTGAGAACCGTTACGTGGAGAGAATTGGACGAATTCAGCACTCGAGTACGGACCACACATTAAGTCCAAAGCACTCCTCTCGGGGCTCTTGAAAGCGTGACTGGAACCCGAGCCCGAATCCATTGACTGGCTAGTCGGGATGCTTGCGAAGGGTTTGTCAGGAGACTGGGTGGATGTAGGATATTCGTCGAGTCTCTCCCAAGTGGGAGCCATGAGTGACGGAGATTCAGCAACACTGAATGGCCGGGAGAATGACTGCACAGCAGGTTTATGTTGCCGATCATGTCTTGAGACCACCTTGGGGATACGACCAACGGATGCTAGCCGTCTTGGACGGTGGTCCTCAGGGATGCTCTCAGGCTCTGAACCCATCAAGTTGCGATTAAACATTGCGGTGCGGGGCGACGGACGCTCATCTCTCTCAAACTCTCCATGCATCTTGGGTGGAGATGGGAGCAATACGGATGGCTGTCTCTTCTTGATGTTCAGGCCCGCCGGCACGTCAGGCAAAACGAGAACTTCGTCGTCTTCATCGGGTGGCGAATTTTCCACTCTGTTGAGTATGTCGTCAAGTTCATCCGAGTCGGTATCAACGAATGCATAGTGTGCAACAGAGCGGTTGTTCAGAACAGGCGATATCGCAGCATGAAGTTGGGTGTGAGAAACTGGAGCTGAAGCCGGGGCTGGAACGGTGGGCTTTGACTCTGCGCCTTTTCGTTGGAACAGGTGCCATCGAGATGGCTTTCTCTTCTTAGCCAGCTGTTCCTCTTGCTTTGCAGGCTCTTTATGCTGTGTAGGATCAGGCTTCTCATTCAAAGTTACTTTTGGCTTTTGCGGAGGCGCAGAACCCGAATCATGACCCGGAAGAGATGTGCTGCTAGTAAAAGCTTTGGGATTTGCATACGACCCGCTCTTCTTGCCCTTGGGGACTGGCATGCGGGATTTGGGGACATTCTCGCGCTCAGAGACCACAGGCCTTCTTTCCGAGCTCTTGGGTTGCGATAGCCCCAAACTCGTGCTTGGCTCACTAGGAGTTTTGTAGTCGCTGAATGTACCAGTTGATGTTGCTAAAGACTCGGTCGACTGATCAGTGGAGGATGTGAGCGGTGTCGGATGTGGGGGGTTTGAAGATGTCACACTGAGACTGCTCATACTCAGCTCGCTTTGAGTGCGTGAAAGCGTTGCGCCATCAAGTCCTCCGCCACTAATCACAACAGGCTCCAAGCGACTCGAAAGAAAATCATCCAGATCTAGATTTGAGTGGCTCAACATGCCTCCTCTGCTGCTCGCGACGGACTGCGGCATACTTCGGGTTGTACTAGTCGATCTGGTTCGGGTACCGCTGCTGCTGGCACTCGGCTTCCTTCCGCGCTGACCATATTTCCCGTATCCTTCATGGCCGGTTCCTGCTACTGGGCCTTTGCGGGTCAGTCGGGCCGTGTCAGCAGAGCCATCATCTATGTCTGTCTTGGACTGCTTAGGGAAAAGACCGAAACGCTTTGCTGTGGCGGTTCTCTCCGGATCCGTTTTCCCTTTTGGAGACTCCTTGGTCAGTGTTTTGGGGTCGTTGCGTGATAACAGGGGAGAACCTGTTTCCCGCGAAGGAATTCGAGATAGATCCTTGGAGCGCACAGAATCCATAGAAGTAGCAGCAGATGCATTGGGCGTCGGGTTAGACACGCTAGCATTTCGCACCCTTTCCGCAGACTCTCGCCTTTTATGTCCCGTTGACTTGAGGTAGGGCAAGTTGCTGTGAATGACAGGAGATGACTCCAAATCCAAGCGATGTGTTCCGTCTCTGCTTGGTCGCGGTGGAGTCTTCCTGATAGTTGGTTCTGTAGTCGAGGGGGCAGGGGCCCTATGGGAATTGAAGAGCTCTCGCTCTGCCTCCTCCACTTCTCTCCTAGCCTTTTCAACATTGATATCGGAATTCTTTGACGGACTGAAGTTCATAGATGATTTCCTGGGCGGCGGGCTATGAGGAGGCCCTTGGATCTTGGTAGGGATGGCCCTTGCACCGGGCCTTCTCTGGGTACTAGACCCAGCAGCAGCACCAGGGCTAGGGCTTGGACCATGAGATCTTTGAGGAATCGCTGTCTTCGGCAGCTTTGCATCTGATAGCTCACTCATAGCGCTCTGTGGACTTGGATATGCAGTCGGCGGAGTGAAGACAGGAAGTCGGGTCTGGGAAGGACTAGGCTGTCTCCAACGGCCAATCTTGCTTGACTGGGTAATCCCTGGGGAATATGAAGACAGCGATGTGGGTGTCGAACCACGACTCCATACCCCAGGTGACTCCGAGCAGCGAGTTGAAGGGGTGCTCGCAGATGGAAAGAAGGGCGTGGGAGGCGGAGGTAGATTCTGAGTGTCGACGATGGTACGAAGGCCTGCCAATTCTGCTGGCCCGATTGTGGGAGTTTCCGCTTCTTTGGTGCCGGTCGAAGATGCTGACGGACCGGCCGAGTCCGCATCCCCGAATGTAGGCCATCGAGGCTCCTTCATATTATTAGGCTGGGACTGCGGAATAACAAGACTAAGCTTCTGTGATGGATTTGACTCCGCATTCTTTCCTATTGTCGCGGCCTTTCGGCGTAGCACATTGCGGCGTCTTTTGGCGGGAGGTGCTTGGGCTCCGGGTAGTAAAGCAGATGTATTGGTGACAGCAGGGGTGATAAGTGATGATGGACTGGGCTGGGTCTGTATTTGTGGGGATACAGACACTGCAGGGGATAATGAAGACAATGAGCCGCCAGTGCTTGGGCGCGGGAGCATCGATAAACGGCGATTTGCAGGGATGGTAGGCTGAGAAACCGGTGCCACTGTTGAACTGGACCCTTCTGCAGCTGAGACTGATGATGCACGGCTCCTTTGAGGCGTATAGTTAACCGGTCTTGCAATATGTGACCGTGGAACTCGAGGCGCATAGGCGATGCCAGGGTTGGCGGACCCCGGCTGCGATATTTCGGAGAAATCCGAAAATGGGTCATTTGGCGGCATTTGACGGCATTCATAATGGAACAGCGACATTGTGCGACGTAGGATGAAGTGTTCGACTCCAATCTTGACACAAATAATCGAGTATCGGGTACATGTGTGTCAAGAGCGTAATCATAGCGAACACGGGAGTATCGAAGGAATATCACTAGATACAGATTCATCAGCGTCGACTGTCAAACGAAATGGTAGAAGTATCTCACATCATAAAACTCATTACTGTATAAGGTCTCTAGGACATTTGTAGGCGGGCGTTCGAGGTGAATTAATAAAAACGAAATGGTATCTCAAAGCACATATAACGAGAAACTATAAAATGGTAAAATTAATAAATATTAAACGTAGGATCATTATGCAAAGGGAACGGAGAAAGAACAGCAGATGTCAAGTAGATAAAAGATGAAGATTCACCGACTCTGGTTGATCTGCTTCGCCACAGTCTGGAGCAGTGGCGCACCGAATCTCGGGATTTTCAACTAGCCTCGGCCACGTCAGAGGTAGGAGCTCCATCCGAGTCCAATTAGAGATCTAAAATGATGCAAACGAAAAGACAGGGACTTTGCAGTGAAAAAAAAAAA
>JGI24509J20081_1000384_pt1 | contig 19579 bp, 21 predicted proteins | sample LinPmetageLP29_FD_20081 | JGI IMG/M metagenome (IMG submission 20081) | reverse complement strand
GGCTTCCCGTCCGCTCAGCCGTACTTAAGCCACACGCCGGCAGGTTAGTAGTTGGGTGGGTGACCACCAGCGAATCCCTGCTGTTGTATGTTTTTGCTTTTTCTTTAGTTTTATTTTTATTTATCTTTTCTATATTCATTGAGAAAAGGCTATTCAGGACCTTCACCTGGAGCCCCTGTACACATCTGAAGCACTGACGTGTCTCCTCGGTTCGAGTTGTCTGCTGTTTCTGCTCTTCGTTCCCTTTGGATTAGCATGTTTGCTAACCCTTTGGTACAAAGCCGCCACCACTCTCTGGTCTAGTCTTAGCTGCATCTTCTCGATGGACACGACAAAGATCTTCACCAAGGAGAAAGCCGCAAAAGCGAAAGTTCTAAATCTTCTGTGTGCTTGTGATGGTGTACCGACTGATGTACTCAGAGAGGCCATGTTTGTACTTTCCGGGGCTAATATGAATGTGTTTGTGATCAGACTTAGCTCAAAGAGCCCCCTTAGCCAAGACGACTAAGGGCAAGGAGGGCGTTACCTCATTGGCTTGTATATGTATTTTAATTGCTGTCTTCAGAATCCTTTGCCAAGCACACGCGGATAATCGGAGCGAAAAGTGATTGGCAACCACGGAGCGCTAATATCAAGCTAAGGACAACCTACGTGACATCGTCTCGCGAGACAGTGCTCGTCAACCGTTTTTAGAAGGACCACCATGCAAGCCTCTGTGATTCAGGTGCGTCAGAGATAATGCGGGTGGGCACCTTCCAACCAATGTTTGAAGATCTCCACGCGACGTTGGTGACAGAGCATGTCGGGGGCCACTGAATGCGGCCTGGTCACATTCTAGCCAATCAAGTGCGCCCATATGTGATCAAACTGCTTCTATTCCCGCAATTCCAAGTCGTGGCTGGCCCAAGTACAATGCCAGTCTGCATGTCTATGACTACGCGAGCGAAGAGGTAGGTTGGCAATCCTGAGGCACCAGGCATCGACTATTTGAACATGGTACCAAAGCGAGAGTGGGATGAGGGGATTGAAAGGTGACATTTTGGGGCTTCAGCTAATCACTCTGTCCCATCAGGGTATATTGCCCTATCCTATCACTTCACGCGCGCTTTTTCGCATTCTGGATGTCTGCCACGTATCTGTATGATTCTATTTATTAAACGGAGGATCCTCACTTCCTTCGGCCATTTACCTCACTTTTCTCGTTACAAAGTTCTATATATCTTCTGCCGAGGGACAGACATTTTAACCCTTGACGCTGAGATTCCGGTATGTATACGACCATTATAAGATTGTATCGCTATAGGTTGGCACTAGTTCAGAAGCAGCTTTTTCCCACCTGCTTAAACTTGCCAATTCAGGGTTCCGGCTTGAAACATAGCAAGCTCAATCATCAAAAGTAAGTACCAAATCGGCATGTTCTATCCATTGTACTGAACAATTGTACTGAACAATGAGCATAGGTTTCGACATGACCAACGAGGATGATGAAAGACGGAGATTTGCGGAGAAGGAAAGACAAAGAGCTGAGGCGGCTGCCAGAGCGGCTGCTGAGAGACAAGCCCACGCATCAATTATGAGGGGTCTTACGGACCAGGCGACGATAGAACAGTTATCATCCTCGGGAATCGAGGCACAGAACCGACGACGCAAGAAGAAATAAAATGACCAGGTCGGTATGAAAGAGACAAGCATTGATTTGCCTATGGATTCAATGACAATTTTTGCTCTCTCCAGTATCATGTGCTACCTGAACCATTTTAAAGCGTAAACGTAGCTCATTTTCATATGTCTCCTTATCTTTCAACTTCTCCCCAATAACATCCTTTGTATCCACAGCCCAGTACTCGGATACGATTCTCGAGAAGTCGGATGGATCATCACTCTGAGAAGCTGCAAATCTCGGCTGGATATGGTCACGGAATAGGTTGAAGAGGCCCTTGGGACTATCCAAGGCGTGAAAGTACCAGAAGTTGCCAATTTTCCAGCCTTTCCTCATGATATTTGTCCGATATGAACAGGCGTTGAATAGAGGCGGATATCGTAGCTCTTCCTCCTCAAAAATCTCCAGGAATTCGTCGTATGCTTTGCTGAATGTGTCAAGGTTTTCACCAAGCAGGTCGTCTACAGCACGACCGGTCAACCAATACGGAGGCCGCAAGGTCTCTGCTGGAAGTGAGCATGCCCACTCAAGGTCGATTATATACTTGATATGCCATTGATTATCGACAAAGATGTTGCTTGGGTGAAGGTCTGTGAGTCTGTAAAAAAATGGACCTTGGCGGAACTCTCGGTCGGTGAAGTGAGGAAGAAGCGCTCGCATGATGCTTAGGTTCGCCATCTGGGCACGCCCGTCCTCCTCATCATCTATGGAGTTAGGCTGGTGCAGTATACGGCTGTCGTGACAGGACAAAAGATCGAGGTAATATGAATCAGTTGATGGATAAGTTAAATTCCGACCGATATTGGTTGGGATACCCGCGTTTTCTAGCTGATGAAGGCGAAGACCGAGCGGCCGATTGGAGAGTTGCAATACTCCGTTTGAGTCTATCGTCCAAGATCCTATCCGAGGCAATGGACATTGGCTTAAGGAAAGCATGATGCGAGATAGGTCCCGGTGGAAGGTAGCTGTTTTGTCGGGTTGGTAGGGAACCTTATTCCATGTACTTGATAGCATCTGCACCTCTGGCTCATCGATATAGTCCATGATTAAATAACCGTACTCTAGCACTTGTCGACGACCATAGCTTATATATGGGCAGGGTAGCGAAAATCCCAATAGCCATGACACGTGTCGCTTGAGGTACCAAATAATCCTGGTTGTTATAGGCATATTTTCGGGTCTAGTGAACTGTGAGAGACGATCGTTAGGTTAGTCTCTAAGCTTAAGGTCCTGATTTGTTTTTGGTGGCATACAGTCTGACCCCCAGAAAACCCAAACCCCCAGAGGTGAGGGAGTGGGATATCAGGGCAATACTGTTGTAACCAAATAAAGGTAGCGGCCTCACAACGCAGTTTCTCATCGGCATTTCCAGGATAGGTCGATTCTCCCACTTTGTACGGCAGAGGGAATCGGATGAGGACACGCTTTGCCGAACCTTTGTTCCAGTTTTCGACATAAACCGGGATGCAAACATTGAAGCTGCCGTGCATCCACTCCCTCACTTCTCCCAAGCGACACTGGATAGATTGAGCTAGTCCTAAATGCTCCGAGACGATTGCTGCAATGTCGTTACTATGGGTGTAGAGAAATATAAAAAATTCCATTCGGGAATCGGGATAAGACACGTCGAGAAGCATATCCTCTTCCTGCTCAAGCGCTTCACCTAATGTGATGGAGCCCCGAAGGAGTGGGAGAGTTAACGCTTGACCAGCCATCGGCGCATCTTCCATAGGTAAGCATAGAAAACAAATCAATCGCTTGTTCAAGAAATGATGCAAAGAGAACGATATCAATGTTGCTCACACAATGGTAGATTCAGCTTGGTAACTGTTTAAAGGGGGTGTTCTGGAGATATGGTCACATGATTACGCTCAATCATGTTGATCTAGAACCTGACCCTAAAGTCATGTGTCCTATAAGAGTGGAGGTGGAGTAACCGGATCTGGGCTAGTTCCATTCGTGTTGTTATGTAGAACTCCGACCCCCTCACCACGGAGCATGTGAAAGCTGCAAGGCTGAGGGCAAGGGAAAAAGTAAGTCCTTCAGTTTACGTTGGACTCTTTACTCTTTACCAGTGAGTCGGAGGCATCCGACAAAGAGCCTACTAACAAAGAGAAGGATGATCCTGACACAAACCGCTTTTTCCGCAGTCTGTCCCAACCTCTCCCAATACCGTCGTTACAGTTCACACAGGCCTGGCCATCAAGAGCCACGAGACGGCATTGCTTCCTCTCTATAGCTGGATGGGGCATCCCACCAGCCTGATCAATCTTGACAAGACACTGCCAAAGAGAGTAATAGTAGTACACAGGAGTTTTGCCAAGTGGATACTGAGAGTCATAAGCGGAAGTTTAACAAGCTCAATTACTTCCCAAGTCAGGATCCGGTTGAAGACCAACTGCGAAAATCCCTGGACGAGTTATTGACGAGTAACCTCCGGCTGCTCTGCTTGTTACACTTCAACACTAATCTAGAGGGCTCCTTAATCAAGGAGTTATACCCTGACCTACGCAATGACGACTGGACATATTCGGTTGCGCATCAACGGATTAGCAACCGTACGAAAACTGGAAGTCGGAGGCTTTACAGAAGGTCGAGGTGAGACACTGATAACAAAACTGATAAATGATGATACTAATATAAGTAGGATTGTGTGAAGGTGATGGATGAAGCCATCAAGGAGGCTCGATAGTCAACTTTACTATTATCACAACGGCAAGAGCTTTTACACACTTCGTAAAGTTCGTTGACATCAATACCTTCAAGAGCTGTTATTCATGGGTCCACAAAGACCTCGACTATGAAGGCTCTACAGAACTAGACCAAGAACATACTAGAAGCTTGTTATCATTTCCAGACATTGAATACCAATAATGCACATGACATTGCCTAGCGGTGTAAATGTTTTACTCTGTACATCCTGGCCTATTATCTTTAGTATCTTTATTCAGGCACGAGGGACTGGGACCTATACAGGCTTGTCAAATAATAGGCTGGGCATGAAGAAATATACTTTATGAAAGTAAAATAACAGATGCAAATAATGTTCCAAAAGATCTTGAGACGCTTTGTATACAATCGAACTCCAATTCACAAAAAAGTCTCGATGGTCGTCTCGATGCAGGGCCCCAAGTCCACTGCAAAGAGCCACCGAAAGAAGAATAAAAAGTTATGCTTCATGCATTCATGTATGTTTCAAGGTTCCAAGGTTGCAGCCGACCCATTATGCAGTGGCCATGGGCATATTGTTAAGAGGAAGAGACTCGGCAGACTTCTCATCCTCCTCAAACATAAGTTTCTCCAACTTCTGCGTCATCTTCGCACAGAATGGATCAACATACGACGTCCACAGCGCCGCACAAATATACACCAAGACAATCCAAGCCGGGATGGAGATCCCAACGACCCAAGGAGGCCGGATAGGGATCCAGTGCGGATGAAGAGGCTCGCCGTTCTCATCCAAAATAGGCTGGCCATTACCATCGACAATATCACCATCCCAAGGCTGACCGGTGATGCCGTATAACATCCAGCAGAGTACGGTGCGCAGAAGAGTTCCATGGACGAGGTAGACGGCGAAGCTTTGCTTTCCGAGCCAGAGGAGGAGACGGTTTGCGAGGAAGTGCTTTGTTGAGGGAGATATGTAAATGGCGAAGATGATCATGTCGACGCCGATGGCGGAGTAGCGTTTGCCGATGTTTACGTCTGGTGGGAAGATGTACTGCGCGATCTCGAACATGTAGTTTGACCAGGTCGCCCATTCGGGGTGTTCGCCGGGGTAAGAGCAGATGAATAACCCGGCGCAGGCGAGGGTGGCCGATACCACTCGGCGACCCCATTTGTGGTTTTCGATGAACTCTTTCCATGACGCCTCGTAGGATAAATCGCTAAGGAACATGCCGTAGATTGCTTGGATCTGGAATGTTTCTGCATGCTGTCAGCACGTGAGAGAGGACATATCGGAAGATCGAACGTACCAGTATTTGGGGCGGCATCCTGGTGGAAGTAAAGGATCATTCCCAAGTAAATAGCCAAACGCCATCGAAACTTGACAAACATGGTAATGCAGAGCACCACATAGACTAGCATTGCAGCCTCCAACAGCGGCAACAAAGCCCACTGGTGATCATCATACGCCATATACCCCGTTGTCCAGACATCCAAAAAATTCGTAAACAATCGCACAAACTCCTCCCAAAAAGTCGGCGCCAGATCGGGGGCAGCATAGCGGCACCACCAGCAGTCCGAGCGATTAGCGGTGATAAAAGCACCACACTGAGCCATAATCCACGAAATGATGAGAGCGATAGTGGCGGGGAAAATGAGACGCGGTGGGCGACGGAATGCACTCTTGGCCACGGAGGTGAAAGAGCCAAGTTTATCGCCATTGCGAGACTGTTTGAACGGCTTCAATGCGCATACGTAACCGGTCAGGAAGGCGAATATGGTAACTCCAAGACGGCCTTGCCATGGGATTCGCAATACAGGCCACTGGAGAATGCGCGGTGCGACGTCTTCGCTGTCGCGGGGAGCGAATAGATCGTAGTCCCATGCGCGCGCAAGATGGGTTAGGACGACGAGAAAGGAGGCGATTCCTCTTAGACCCTGGTAAGAGTTAGTCTTGTGCTTTTTTGGTGGTGGAGGGAGGAATAACGTACGTCGATCCATTTAACACTTTTTCTAGGATCACCCTTCACATTTGGATCCCCTTTCCAAGGGACATTATCCAAAATGCGGGTGTATAGGTATTTGGGTTGGATGTATTCCATATTGACTGCAAAGGCCAAGTAGCTGAGAGAGTGTAGGGTTGTGAATCAAGAATCTATCATCGAGACATCGGGCTCTTGGCCGGAAAGAGACGCGCGAGAAGGAGTGTCTAGGAACAGGTAAACGAGCGTATGGGAGAGGAGACTAGCTCGCTCCTCTTAAGAGATAATTATGTGCCGAGATGGGGCGGGTGTATACCCGGTACTTCGAACAAACAGAATGATTAAGACAAAGAAGGAAGGGATGTGAATCGAGGGGCTTTGGGGTTTTGAATAGCTGCCCAGGTGGACTGCGGGCCGCTTCTTAAGTTAAAAGATAGGAGACTGCCGAATCGTAGTGGAGTATGCCAATGTATAGGTTTGGATTCCTCGGCTTTGCAGCTGATGAAACTTGATTGTTTTCAGGTGGAGTAGATCCATTGGCCCAATGGAATTATGCTACGATCATTTTGAGCATCGGTTCGATGAACACCCCGGACAGCTCTGAGATAGGGTGTTTCATAAGATGCAACTTCTCTTAATTCTGCCTCTGGTAGGCTGATCTCGAAGCATAACTGATATGCATAAGGATGTCTACAGTTACTCGGACCCCGACGGAGACATAGTCTGGCGATGCGCCTCCACTTGCAGTTTCCATGTTCATCCGACTGAGTCTCCGCAGATTGATAGCGACTTCAAAACGGCTATCAAACCCATTACCCAGGAGTCGTCTGAAGCCGTCGCAAGATCTATGCAAATGTAACCGGAGTGAGGTCGAGCTGACGACGCTGTATCCAAGTTAGGGGAAGAATTTGCATGCTGCAACGAACCAACTTGTCCGATTCGACTCCCGCTATGTATGGGCCAAAAGCCATCCAAAATTGCGCAAGAGCTTGGCGCTGATCTCGTTACCCGATACGACTTTGAACCAGCCCTATGGGGTGTCAGTGTGATCCGTCTGGCATCGGATTCCGAACTTTCCGCAGTGGAGTGGAAATTGTTCTTTGGCTTGGCGGCGTGCTTGGCCATGTGTCATTTATTCCATTCTAAAACGAGGCTGTTGAGTTCATGTTCTAAGGTTAGCATACGTTGGCAGCCCTATAACTACCTTGTGTATATATCTATGGAAAATGGCGTCATTTGACCTGAAATAAACGCGATCTGACGGTGATTCTCACCGTCTGTAGATCCCTGCATACTAGTGTAATACAGGTGGCTTTGCATTACGGTATTTGATACGGCTTGGCACACCATTAAAGTTCTGGAATGTAGGCCTCTAGATTTCACCTCCAACGTGTGGCGCTCTAAGAACCGATGGTTTGACTTGTGGCGGGCTTGGCAGGGACGGGAGAAGGGATCTTGACTCGGGTCCCTGGCTACCGCAGCTAATCAGCGCCAGGACAGAAATGTTGGCGCCTACGTGCCAGGGTCTCAGCCAGGCACGTTCCAGTTTACCAAATTTACCGAACTTACGGCATTCCGTACAAATTACCACCAGTGCCTTACCTCGTGGTCGTCCCAAGAAATTCATTATAATATTTCAGGTCATAGATATTTTAGGTGGAAGAGATGACATTACTCAATAGCGCGTTATTTCATACCCCGACAGTAGTCCCTTGTCTTTGCAAGTCCAAATGTAAATTGAGTGAAAGTGGAAAGTGGAAAGTGGTGTCGGCAGCTACAGAAGTGGCAAGTGGATTCTCAGCCAAGATCACGCCATTATTAGTATTCTCACCACATCATACCTCCTCGAGCGGCACGCGACCACTGTGATGAATATACGGTTGTTGTGCTCCATATCCAGGAACCAGATGCTATCATACACAATGCGCGTTGCTAATTTAGGTCTAACTTTGCTGTGGTCGTTACATACCGCAGCTACCATTCTACAGAATGGCCAGGTGAGGGATGATCCGTACCCCGGACAAGCTGCGCGCATTACTCTCGATGATTCTTGGCGCACCTATGATGCCAATGTGGAGGAAATCTCCTACAAAGGACGGTGGGATAGTCAGCATGTCTCTTGTATGTGAAGCTTCCCCACAATTGCGATCTGGTTTTCTAACTGATATCTAGGGTGGTCGTATGTCTCCTCGCCTTTTGCTGTTCAGCTTCGTTGCTGATCCTGACATCACTAGTGCTCCTGGGATCAAGGTCGAATTTTCTGGAAGCCAGGTTCATCTCCATGACATATACCCGTCGCGTTTATCAGCGAACTAAAACCATCCCAGCTTGCGGTGAGCTTTGGCGAAAGCACAACAGATGGCGTGTTGGTGGCATATCGGTCCGTATCCCGAAGCCTAACTGTCCGCTTGGCCTCACTAACACCTCGCAGGGTCGGATCGCTCGACTGGCAATTCTCCAATGTGACCGCCGACTCCACCTATCAGTTTGTCGGGCCGGAGCTGGAGCTAGATGATGATCTAGTCAAGCAGCACAAGGTTTTCGAGATGCGAGGTATGATCCCACATTATACGTTATGTTACTGCTATATACTGAAATTGTTGCAGTCACGAATTGGGGCTTCGGATAAGTCATGTCACCGCCGCTGTCAGTTCTACTGCTCACATCCATCTACAGTTCAGATTGCTGGAGTTTCTATCGCACACAATGCAAGCCTCCAGGTCCCTACAAAGTTCGACAAGAAGGTGGAGGTTATCGGTGGATCGTGAGTTAATCTTCACTATACCCGGGTACTTTACGTTAACTCGTCGCAGCCTCGTCAGCGGCCAGTTCGCTACTTACGAGACGATCTCATCATGGGGATACCTTTTCGCCGCCGGCCTCGGCAACGTTGAGCATACAATCACAGTAAGCAAATCTACAAAGTTGAACTTTTCGATCAATGCTGATATTTGGAAAAGGCCTACCCTGGTGCATGCCTAGTAGATCTCAAATGCTACAACGGCGACGCTCACGGCATGGTACATTCCCTAGGCGCGCAAATCCATCACAGAATACTAACCACTATTAAATAGACCTGGTACTGGCACCGCGCCTCCGACCCCGGCAGCCGCGCGCACGCATTCTTCGGCGACGAACCCGAGGAATTCGACAACAACGCCGAACAACCCGCCGACCTCGTCGTGATCCAAATGGGCGGTAACGACCACCGTCACCCGAACGATATCCCCGGAAACGAGTTCTACCACGCCTACGTCAGTCTAATCGAGGATATCCACAGCACATGGCCCCATGCCGTCATTCTCATTGTGGTACGTCTACCCTCCCCTCTTCTTGAATCAGTCTGACAAAAATAGTCCCAATGGGGCGAATGGGTTAAGGAGGGCCTGTCATATGTTCCGACGCAGGTGTACGAAGAAGAAACCAAGAAGGTCCATGAGCATTTCCGTGACCGTGGGTTTGTTTACTACTTCGAGGCAAAGGGTATTCTGCAACATAATGATATTAACCCGAAGAACCATCCAACGGATGTGGGACATATTAAGCTAGCGAGTCATTTGCTTCAGTGGACGAGGTTGGTGATGAGGTGGCCACTTGAGCCTATGGGTGAGGTTCAGCATGGGACACTTTACTGGAATGATCAGCAGGATTATTAGGTGCTGAGTTTGTATTATTGGATGCATATATTTTAGGTCCAGCTCGGACATTGGTTCTAGTTTTGTACAATACATGACTACTCGTCCTCCACACCATGGCATTTGTATGGCTTGGATGATGCTGCAGAAACGTCCCCGTAACGGATCCGGTGCTACACCTCTAGCAACATCAGCGTCGGCGGCATTTTATCCTCTTTGCATGGGGTCCTTGTACCTCAACGGCGTTTATGGAGAGGCCTGAAACCATAGGGTTGGGGTTGGTAATCTTGTATTAATGGTTCGGGCGAATGTGTGAAGGCTCTCAGTTTCTCTGTTGATATTCAAATCATGGACCAATAGCTGTGAAGCCATCAAGTCTCAGATTCCGAGTGGCAGGTACTTCATCATCGAGCGCGCCCACAAAGCCCACAAGCCCTCAGTGCCCACAGTGTATAGTCGCGTTGGGAAGTGCCGGTCGTCCGACCTGATCTACGCGGTCCAGATGTCGACGGGTCGGGGAGCTGGTGGAAAGCCGAAGAGAAGAAGAGAAGAGAAGGAAGAGAAGGGAGGAGCGAGAGATTTATAGTAGGGTTGGGGTGCAGGCCTCAGGCTGATAACGGAAGATGCCATTTTTTAATCGGGATTCTTCATTTCTACTTCAATTTTGGCTGTGTCAAAGCCTTTTTTAAATTTATCCTTAATTCCATAATAATTCCCTACCTAGCGAGTAAACATAGACCTGAAGCCATCCAGCAGACACAGACACAGGGATGACCTGAAATGGAAATATACTAAGCCATCTAAACAGAATAAAAACCATCTTCCACACAGTTGAGGATAGTCCTCTCAAAGCAGCAAGCTAGCCACTAGTAGAGTCTACGTCAGTAGTATAATTCTCTTCAGCCTTAACCAAGCTCTGCTCCTTGGTAAGCGTGGGATTGCGAATGCAAAACGCGAACGCAATAAGCGGTATCGTCAGACAAATACCGGTGATGCAAAGCAATCGCTGAGTCTTCTGGTATGCTAGAATGACATTGTCACGATCAGGAGTACCCATTGGATTTGCCGCTGCGAATGCCAGCGGTTCTGCATAGACCGAGGTGGCAAGGGTTGTGTTTCCGAGCCTATGCTCTAGCTCGGACGGGAGGACTTGGTTCCAGATAGCTCCTGAAATGGTGTTTCCTATTGCACTTCCGATGTTGTATGAGGCGAGGTAGATTCCGGTGACGACGGCCAGATCTATGATGCATGTTAGTTGCGGGTAACGGTAAGGATGTTGGGCTTTGAATCTCACGTTCGTGCTTCGATACAGCTTGGATACTTGCTTGGGCGGGATATGAGAAAAGGCCACCGGCTGTTGGGTTATTAGTGTAGTCACGTTAGAAATGGTTGTGCATTCTTCTTACCAAGACCCAGAAGAACTTGTCCGCCAATCACTCCGGACTGACTAGAGTCACCAGCTCCACCACGGTAGTAAATCAGAATACCAAATGTGACCATAAACAAGACAGTTCCAGACACAATGAAAGGCTTCAGCTGGCGGACTTTCATCACGACGAAGCCGAGGATGACACCGGTGATGACTGATGTGAAGCTGTAGAGTGACGAAATTCGGGTCGCACTCAGGATCGACTCATTGAAGCTAACGGAGAGTACAGTGTACATGAAATCACCCTGAAGGTACCAGGCTTGAAGAAGATCAGATGCGGTCATATCATAAATGCGGGAAATGTTTACTCACCGGTGTTCAACATGACCGCGATTCCGAGAGCGCCCCAGACAGCACGATCTTTGAGCTTTTTGAAAGGCAGCATAGGACGCTGGCACGTTTTCTCCCAGTAAACCCATATCGGAACCAACAAAACACCAATCACAAGCGGCGTAACAACCTTCGCCGTCTTCCACTGAGCGGTGATCCCTCCAGCGATTGTAAAGGGGACGAGGATACAAGCAAACATGGCTATCATCAGAATGATTCCGACAACGTCCAGATGCCAGAACAACTCCATAAAAAGGCGACGACCACCAAGGAGTTGCAAAGAACTCTTATAGGACTCCAACTGGCCAGACTTCTTCGCGCGATACTGAACAATCAAGAGGACCGTGATTAAAGGAAGAGCGCAGACGGGGTAGATGATTGCGAACATGCCGACACCCCATCGCCACGAGGTGACCTTGAGCACGGCGGCTGTCAAGTTTCCACTTATCCATGTGTTGATCTTGGATATCGCCATGTCAGAGAAATAGTGTATGGCATAGTGCTGATGGACTCACGATAAAGGGAAGAGCTGGGATGTACGAAAAGAGAAGACGCGATCGAGTGGAAGTCACATCAGCGATGAGAACTTCGACAAGGAGCATGATACACGTGTATCCAATCTGGGTTTGATGGTAGACGTTAGATCAACGATCCCGCCTTTTCAAGACATGTGCCATACCTGATAGATGACTGCACCAGCGGAAAAGGCCTCGACGCTCTTAGCAAATGTTTCGACGATGGTACCAACGGTGTAGAAAACGATCGAGACAATGATCAGTTCGACTCTTCCAAAAACGTTCGCAATTTTGGCCGCCGTAGGCTACCAGTATCCCACAGATTAGCACTAGCACCCTTGGATCCCCTCAGGTGGTCAACATCCGTACCTGTGCGGCGGCGGCGATGACGGCGCGCAAAACATTGACGGTCGCGAGCAAGCTGTGTTGGCCATAGCTTTGTGTGGCATAAGGCTGTAAAGAAAGTATAGAGTCAATTCTCGAAGTTCACATGCATGGTACGATTGGGGAAACTGACCTGGTAGGTGTAGCGAACAGTCCCATCGAGGCCATAGACATAGGCGACAAGAAATAGACTGGCAAAGAGTGAAATGCGATCGACCAGGCCAAAATGTGACGTGATGATTTCGATTCTGCGAACGCCGGGGCTGCCTTCACCCAACAGCTGAACTACAGGAACAGACGCGGTCTGGGGTTCAGGGTCCTTTTCCGAGGTCTGTCCGAAGCCGGCGTTCATGGCGGACATGGTGAGCACGGGAGTCGGAGACTGATTCCCATGTAAAGAAAAGGAAATCTAGGAAAATTCCGATCTTTTAATGGGAGAAGCGGCCAAGCCCTGGGCCGACGCCGAAAAAGTCTGCTTAGTATTTTGGAGGTCTGTGACGCTCCGTAGATATTATCTTATCTGATGGGTATATGTACATATATACCATTTTTGGTTTGCCAAGAACTTGCCTAGCCCTGCTATATTTCTAGTTGCTGTCTATTGACCCCCTGGTTGGCCCGATTCTGGTCCACCTCGTGTTCGACTATGTGCCCTACAATTCCTGGCGTTCGTGTGCCATGGCACCAACACTAATAGGCGATAGTCCATTTTACCTAAGATCTATCTCCAATATCAACCATTCAAGAAGGTGAAGAAGCCTTGACAACTACCGATTCTTCTGTTTAGTGTTGGTTTTATTCATTGCTTTTGCTCATTTCCTTATTCGGATGACTGGTCAATATGGCATTTTTCCTTTGTAGTTATCCAATCTAAGTTTGTACGCTGCAGTTGAGTAACATCTTTTACCAACCGCCGTTGAAAGAAGGGATAGGAGGCAGATGTCAACGACTACTTAAATGCTGATGACAGTCGCGCAGAAATTTTACCGGAGTCAGTAATTTTGTCCTCACTATTCCGATAGTAACATGAAAACAACGTTGGATTTATTGCTATTCAAAGACAGTTCAAAGCCTCATGGTTTTGGGGGGAAGACGTCAAGACGGTTTGCAAGTCGTCTTCGGGTTTTACCCCACAAGGTACTACAAGGGAGATCTCGAAGCCTACCACTTAGCAGAAAGTACCCATGGGTCGATCTCCAACTTGATGATTGTATATCTTTTCAGGGGGTAGGGGCTAGAATAACCGAGGGCATCACGTATGTGGAGAGTTAGTTATACGTGGATGGAGGCTATACATATTCAGTCATTTGGAGAGTAGGTCTGATACCAAAGCAGGGAATTTTATGTCATCTGTTGCATCAATGGTGTACCGGTAACATTAGCGCCTTCCATTCACATGATAGCGCTAGCACGGGGTTCGACTCCCCGTTGATGCATTCTTTTTTATTTTTCCCCCTTGACGATCGAGAACTGTGGTCTCACTATACGCTTCCTTCGAAGAATATTTATTTATTTATTTATTTTAGAAGGACACCTCCTGTGGAGGCTTGGAGGAGTGCCTGTCCAGCAGGAGAGGCCAAATGGGCCCTCCCGAGTTTCGCCCCTGTCTCCTTTCCTTCCTTAGCTTGACGTTTCGCGCTCTACATATGTGAGACTCTATGGAAGAATTGTACTTCTTCTCTGAAAAGCCTGTAACAGTAATATCGACTTCGGGTGGGCCAAGACGATTGAGTCATGCCTAGGTAGTGCGAGAACTGCATATCAAGGCGGGCTGTGTTGGCAAGGATGCATAACTACACATTCAACATTGAACATTTAAAAGTAACCACCCGGGCGGAAAATCGGTCGAGAAGCGACCTCATTTGCTTACGACCACAAGCGCCTAGGTTGGTAAATTTACTCATTTTATCTAGGTCTCGAAAGGAAATATTTCTGGCCATTGGTGTAGCAAGGCTGATGTGTGATGAAGATGATCCATTCTGTGAGCTAAGAACTGGGAACTAGACTAAAGGGGTGACTAAGCCTTGGCTTGGTAACAATTGACGTTTAAGATGAGTGAAAAGGTAGTAGTTCAATAATATGGGGAAATGACCCAGATCGGTGTGACCAAGATTGGTGCCTATGAACAATCTTCATAAGGCCTAACCCTATTATTAGTGCCATGTGTTTCCAGTAGAGAATGGTTACAAATGTCACCTGGGCGTACGCCAAATCCCCATTGGTAAGTATGTAGGTGACGGTGGTCTGCGGCCTTCTGCCCTCGACACTCAAGGTTAACAGAAGCAGTGGAAAGCGACAAGGAAGGCAACCTAGCCATGTTAGTCAGTTGAGGTCTATATTTCTTAATTTATCAACTATGATCACGGTCGGCAAGTCATGGAAAGTGATAACTCTGCTAAAGAGTTGCATAAACGAAAGTATCAACTCGAGACAAGAAACGAGAAGGACAAGAACAAGAAAAGTTAATGTAGGGCGGGAGGGCCTATTTACACTCTCAATCCTACTACAAATAGCACTCTATAACATAACAGTCCTCTAGTTATAGAAAGTATGCTCCAAGGGCCGACATCATGAATGTTACGCGGGTAGTACGTATACTCCAAGGATCAGCGCTAGACAAACAAATCACAAACCTTGGAAACAAGTGATCCTCCTTTAAGTGGCCAAAGCCCTAAGAGAGCCGTATGGTCTGCTCACAATTATGGAGTAAGTCACTTTGATCTCAAAATGGAGGTTATGTGAAAATCAGGCTTGAAACAAAATTGGGAATTTTATGTCATCTGTTGCATCAATGGTGTACCGGTAACATTAGCGCCTTCCATTCACATGATAGCGCTAGCACGGGGTTCGACTCCCCGTTGATGCATTCTTTTTGTTCTGAATTGTCTTTTCTTTTTAACTTATTGATATTATATATAACAACTATTTATTATTTTTTCTACACATAAGAAGGAAGACAATTAGGTTCATTCTTGATTTGAGTCTTGTTAAGTAACTAGGTACCAATAGTACCAACTTCGAACCAAGAGAAGTATGTAACTCCTAAATAGCGAAAGCTGAAACACAGAATAGCAAAAATTTTAAAACATACAATAGCAGTGATGAGTGCGCAATTAGATAGGGTAAGGATGTCGCAGATGAAGAAGGGTGCACACCAAAAAAAAAAAGGTAATATGGAACCTATACTTCGAACATGAAACGCTAGCTCAAGGTGTTCTTCTGACCCTTCATTCAACCTTGGTCTTAAGAAAAGAAGCGTGAAGAGGATTGATTATCACAAAAATAGAATTGTACAAGCGTGGGGAACCGCAGCGCGTGGATATGCTTTACTACATTTTATAAACCCTCATTTCCCAACTCCCGCGGACAAAAATGCTTGCAAGGAGGTTTCTTTTCCTTCATCCGCTCCAAACCAGACTTTCTGCTCTTCATAGTGCCACCCGCCTCCCCGCTAACACAGTCGGCCCTTCATATTGCGAAAACCCAAATTTACAGCGTTCCCAAACAGCAATTCCCTTTTCCGCTACAATGAGCTCTGCCTCACCCCCGCGCTCGCGCCTCCCACCCGATGACGACGAGGGATTCTGGGGCGTCAGTCAACCTTCGAAACGGAAGCCTACGACAGAAACAACCAGAAACCAAGCAGACAATTTGGAGCGACTTCTTCAAGCGGATGGCTTTGACACCTGGGGCTTCACCATATATCGCTGCACATACCAAAGTGACGCTGATTGGGAGAAATTCATGACTCTCTTATTCCGCCAGACAACGCTTTGATCGTAATGTTCGCTTGTACATGAACGTCGACGCCTCCCAAGAGGCAGGGCATGGCGTCATGCTCTTTCATGTCCGCGACGACTACAAGCACACTAATCTCCAAGACCCACCGCCACCGACGGCGGTAGAACCAATCCTCTTCCTCAGCCGCCTGCTCACCCCGGCTGAGAAGTCATATTGGCCGACAGAGTTGGAAGTCTCATGCATTGTATGGGCGATCCGAAAAGCGCGACACATGATAGAGGCTGCGCCAGAGGACCTCACGCCTATCGCCTACACAGATCACATCGCAATGATCAACCTCGCCACCTCCCACACAACGGCATCCCCAGATAGGCTAAACCTACGCCTCGTCCGAGCGTCTCAGTACATCCAACAGTTTCGGGTCAAAATCCATCACCGCTCAGGGCGCTCGAACCTGATCGCCCACGCATTGTCCCGACTCCCGTCAAAAGCCCCAACCCAGCCAAAGCCAGACGATGATCTTGACGCACTTGCTGTTGATGTTCTTGACACGTCCTACGTTTTCCTCACCTCAGCGGTTGAGATGAGCCCGGCATTTCGACAGAAACTACTACAGGGAAGTTCGCTCAAGTGCTATAATGGTCTAGATCTGCTAGACAACTTTGCCCCTACAGTCATGGAGGATTCCTCTTTTGAAGGTGCAACAACTGCTACCCTCCGCGAGAATCTCAACAAATGGGCTGCGAGTGCCAAGCACCAAGAACAAAATGTTCCACCGGGCCAAGAGCACCATATCCAGTCAGGTCGGTACCGGTACTTCTTGATGGTGGACCAGGAGGCCTTGGGATCAGTCCTAAACGAGTCAGAATTGGATTCCAGTGAATCAGCGTTTGTTCGTCTAATTGATGGCCAATGGGAATCATAGGTGTTAGATGAAGAAGAGTTGGAGGCACTAGGTGGGTTCCCGGAGGAATTTGAGCCTCTCAAGGGACGTACTCTAGAGGACATTGGTTGGATGAAAATACCTTTCGGGGACAGTGAGTTCACTGGATTCGTGTGGTTTCAATGTGATACGAATGGCTGGGATATGTTCTATATCCGTCCTCCGGAGATGCATCCCCCAACTCGTTTCTGATTCATCAAAAGTGGAAAATTAAGAATAGAAAAAAATGGTTGAAATAGACTGGTTCTCCGGAACAATATGAAAGTTTGTCAACCCTTGTCTCGGTCTTTGACAGTATGTCTCATAGGAAGGTTAGCAGAACCTGAAGTCTCCCAGAAAGTTCTTCAAGATTGCAACGAGATGATTCAGGATACGGCTTATAATTTCGAGGTCCAGTTTCACCGAGTTGATGAGAAAATGGCGCAAATTACTACCGATAATGCAAGCATCTTGGACTCGACCGTCGATCTGAATGACTTGACCAAGTCGCCATTGACGGTAGCATCTTGCGACAGCCAATTCCCACGGTAGATGTGAATACAACGGACGATAAGCAAGTTTTTGTCCCTTCTAGCAAAGAAGTGGGTGGTCCTCAAACTTATTTTCTGCCTGGCGATCTCTATTTGCCCGGCGGCGTTGGAATTGAATAAAACGAATTGTTACCGAAATCGCCAACTTGGTCGGTGGACGAACGCCTGGATTGGAACATGAAATCGCTAGCTCAAGGTTTCTTCTGACACTTTAGTCAGTCCTGGTCTTAAGAGGATTAATTGTCACAAAAATAGAACTATACATACTACATTTTCTAAGTTGAACTTAGATAGATACAATAGTCATTCTCAAGCTCCAATTCTTTTCCATGTCTAATAAATTTGTAACCAATCAAGAGTCAATCAAGCCCGACGTTGTTGATACTCAGCTGAAGTATAGTACATCTACTATCGGTTACTTTCCCCGATGACGTATAATCCCACAGTTTGGCTCAGCTGAAAACTCAAAGAGCTGCATTCACTATCATATCAGTTATCATATCAGATAATGACAACAGTGCAAGACCCACCAGCTGCGACATTAGCGTAGCTCACAAGATGCTGAATATAATCAAATCAGAGAATCCTGTGATTCTTGCCGCTGGTGCAAATGGCTGAGCATGCTTTCAGCTCCCCATCTACCCCGCCAACCCTGCCGCTATGATAGGTCAAACAGAATTGATTTACATGAACTGGCTGGTCAAGACCGCAGCTGAAACCCTAGCTGAGGTTCTTGAATTCAGCTATAAATTGAGCTTCACTCATCTCACTTACTCTATTACTTACCATCCTTCTAGGTCACAAACTAAAATATTCAACTTAAAACCACACCAAGCCTAATATTCTCAAAATGCCCGTCCAAACCATCAAAGAGTACGCCCGGAATTCTCACCCTCCATCTCTGTTTAAATGAACTAACTCCAATGTGATCTAGCGCTGGCCAAGTGATGGAGGTAATCAATGGGTTCTTGAAGCCGGTCGTTATACATTAAGGGGCCAGAGTCGCCACTTACTCCCTTATTCTGGGGGGCAGATGCAACCCGTGGAGGCGATATCGACTTTGTCATTGTGGACAGCGGATTCATTCGTTCTCAGCATATCCCTGAAGAAATGCCCTTGACGGTCCTCTATCATTATGGTCGGGAGATAGAGACTGCTCCCTTTGATCCAAACGCGATTCACCAGCTTATTGACAGAGCATAAGGGGCTAGACAATGGAATGATATAGTGTGACGAAACAGGTATATCGAGGGAATCAAGCTTGACGATATAGCTAGGATTACAGTGAACTTTCTTTTAACTATGCCACTATAATCCCACTTGACGCAAAATAACTAGTGTCTGGTTGTCATAGCAAGTATAAAGAAAGCACGACAGTATAGAGCAGCCAGGGGGGAAGTTGGGAGCAGCGCTAAAAATATTGAGGGGGTGAAGCGTACGAATAAAGACGCCTACTTGAACCGAGTCTACAAAAACGGTGACATGGACTGAGAATGATTAGGCTAGGGCTCATCCAATATCTTGAGGGTGCCTCGCTATCCACTTCTTCTCATCCAAGTCTGGCCGACAGCTTTACGGTCGCTACCTAACTAAACAAAGTGTGGATTTCTACTCCTATATGATGAAAGCTGAATGAATGAAGCACAAGATAGCAAAAATTCGAAACATACAACAGCAGGGATTCGCTGGTGGTCACCCACCCAACTACTAACCTGCCGGCGTGTGGCTTAAGTACGGCTGAGCGGACGGGAAGCCCTGTTCTC
>JGI24509J20081_1000379_pt1 | contig 19994 bp, 2 predicted proteins | sample LinPmetageLP29_FD_20081 | JGI IMG/M metagenome (IMG submission 20081) | reverse complement strand
ATAAAGTAGCCAATATCGAGTAGCTATAAAAAATATAAAAAATACGTAAGTATATAGATTAGAATAATATTATTTTCTTCGTAGATTTAGTCGAATCTTAGGGTTAAATAGCTCCTATAACTATTAAGGACTAAAAACTAATACTATTTTTTTAATCGTAAAAAAGTCGATAGAATAAAGTATTTTTTAAGCTATTAAAGCCTAATTTTGGTAGAGGTCTATCTATTTAGGCTTACTTCGAATCTCTAATCTTTCGGAAGATTATCGAACTAAGATTCGATAAAAACTTTACCCTTAAAAATAATATAGAGGAAATACCTAACCTAAAATATTTATATACTCGATATTAGTTACCTACTCGCGATTTCTAGGTTATAAAACTACTCGCCGACTATAGTATTTAGCCTTTATAATTATCTTTACGGTTATAGTTAATCCTATCGTAAAACCGGTCTTATTAAAATTATAAATATCGTCCGAATCGATACTATTCTTAATAATAGTTTTTTATATAAATATAAACTATTCCTTAATAACTTTTAGGTCTTCGTATTTTATATATTTATAATTATAGTATCTCGAGAATTAGCTTAATAGTTTAGAATATCTTTTTATAAAGTTATAAACCTATTTTGCCTTAACTATTTAAACCGAGGTAGTTCTATAAGCTTTAAGAAGAAGATTCGTAGTTTCTTATACGGTAGTAGGCTAAGGGGCTACTCTACGTTTATTAAGTAAGATAATCTATCTCCGAATTATTTTCTCTTTAAATTTAGTTAATTTATAGCTATTTACGCGTAAAAACGCGCGATAAGAGACGCCTCGGAGGCGGCGGCGTAAGGTAGGTTCGGGGACTTTAAATCGATACGCTACTTTATAAATAGCGGTAATTTCTTAATTCTTTATAGCCTAGATAGCTAATAAGACCCTACCCTCTTAATATATTCGGTTTTAAGAGGTTTAGGAGCGAATTAGTAGTATAGTAGGTAGTTAAATTAGTTAAGTAGTTTTTTATAGACGTATTTTAGGTTAGGTACGTTACTCGCTTACCGAATACGTTATTTTCTTCTTTTTTAACTTAGTTATTTTCGATTAATATACTTATTTTAATTTAGTAGTTATTATAATAACTAAGTTTATCTTCTTTTCTCTTTCTAGTAGATAAGGCCCTATAGCGACGATCTTATCTTAATAATTAACGCTCTACTAAGCTAGCTACCCTATATCCCGAACTAAACCGAAAACCTAAACCGAACTAAACGAATTAAAACCTAGATAGATGATATAGCCCGTAAATTAGAGGCCTAAACTTCGGCCGAGAGCTACGAATAACGATAAACCGTAGTCGAACTTAGTTAAAATCCGATACCTAAAACTACTATAAACCTCTTTAGTATTAGAAGGTAGACGCTAAGATACCTTCTTTATATATAACGATAATAATAATAATATTAATAATAACGATAACGACGAAGATAATTTACCTAGTTAAGATATTACTTTCTAGTTAAAATATACTACTATAAATATCGGTAGTTTTAGGAAAATAGCTAATAAAGATATTAAAGGCCTTTTTAATATAATCTAAAGCGTAAATATCCCTAGACTATCTTTACGAATATTGTAGATTAGAAGATAAAGAATATTACTACTATATAGATAAACTATAACTAAGAACTTAAAGATATTTAGGCTAAATATAAATATATAAAAAAGTATCTTAAGACTACCGAAGCTAAATAGAATAACTTACTTTATTAGTTAGTTTAAAATCTTTATAGCTAAAATATATTTAGTAAGAGTACTACTAAATATACTCTAAAGATTACTAATATACTAATAATAAATAATTATAAAAATATAGATTTTAATATCTAGAGAAGCTAGATAGAGAATAAGCTAGATAGAGAATAAGCTCGAAGATAACGCTAATTATTATCGAATAGTTTATTTACGTATTAACTATATAGTAACTGTTATAAGAGCTATTCTTATCGTTATATTAGACCCTATCTCTATAAAGGTACTATAAGCCTATATATCGATAATATAGATATCTTAGATTATCTTAAGAAGGTCCTATCTATTCTAAACCGTCGAGCTAAGGCTTATATTAAATATTAGTAGCTAAAGATAAAGCCTAAGAATAATTTCGAAGACTTCCTAATTAAGTTTATACGACTAGCTAAAGATTCTAAGACTCTAGAGAGTATATATAAAGAAGATCTTTATAGTAAGCTTCTATACCTTCTCTAGAACTAGGTTATATACTCTATCTATAATACTAATATTCTATTTAGAACCTTTATAGATAGATATCGTAAGTACTTTCTATTAATTAACTAATAGTAGGTTTATTATACCTAAGATAAGACTTCTAGAAATAGTAAAAGTAGAGATGGCTAATATAACACTAATACTAATATACCTATTACTCTTAGAATACCGAACTTTAAAAGGAAAGATCGACCTCGGCCCTAAATAACCCTAACTAAGTTACTTTAATAAAGGAAAGTCGTTGCTTCTCTTTTAAAGAGTAGGGTTACCTAAGTTATAACTATCCTAAGAAGAATCCTATTATAGCTACTATTATCCTAAAAGATTTATAGGAATATAAACGTAATAATATTTCGGAAAAAGATAATACCTACGAGAAGTCTCTATCCTAGGCTAATATATATCGCTATTTAAATTAGACCTATCGAAACTACTATTAGGTTAACTATTAGTTTTTTTAATATATAGTTAGTTTTTAATAGGAAATCTATTTTAATATTAGTTTTAGGTAATAGAGGAGTAAATAGCTTTATTTTTATTAATACCGAATTTATATTACTATTTTACTAGAGACTAAGGGTTAAGACCTAGTAATTATTAATAGACTATCTTATATAAAGATTCGATAGGTGAGAATCTTTACTAATTATCTATACTATTATTTTAATATTAGTATAGATAGAAAATAGTAGGAATAACTTCTAATACTTATTACGAACTTTAGTAGTTATAATATTATCCTAAGGAGACTATAGTTTAACTATTTCGATATTATACTAGACTATAAATATCGATAGCTAATCTAGCCCTCCGAATAAAGCCTCTAAAATAAGGCTAAGACTTAACTTATCTACCTTCTAAAAAGTATCTTATAATAACTAAAGATAATTCAACGTTATTAAGTAGATACCGACTAAAGAGACTAACTAGTTAATTATAAAAAGAGAATAATAGCTTATAAAGAAAAAACTAACCGAAATAAGATAGACTAATATTATTAGACTATTACTTTAAAGAGAAGAAGAAGGAATCCTTATCGTATTATATCTCTATAGTCTAAAGAAATATCCTACTAATATCGTAATAATTAAAGTAGCTAGCTTCTATCGATATATAAAAGATAAAAATAATTCCTACTTTATTATAATAATCTATAAGATTAAAAAGATTATCGCTAAATATAGGATTATATTAGTATAAATTAAAGATCTTAAGATCGCGGAATTACAAAGGCTAGTATCTATAAAGTATTATGACTATCTTAATATATTTTTAAAAAAAGAATCCTATATATTACTATTATACTATAAAGATATAGACTGTAAGATTAAGCTCGAGAGAGAGTTATTGAGAAGCTACTACCTTTTTTATAAGATATCGAGCGAAGAGCTTCTCGCTACCTATTAATATATTTAAGAGAATCTATTAAAAGGTTTTATCGAGCCTAGAATAGGTATTTTTATATCTCCGATCCTAATAGCCCTAAAACATAATAATAGGCTCTAATTCTATATTTTTACTATAAAAAATTTAATATATTAACTAAGAAAGATATCTATTCTTTACTTTTTATAAATAAACTACTCTAGCGGATCTTATAAGTAAAGATCTTTATAAAACTCGGTATTTAATAGAGCTTCTACCGAATCCGAATAGACTTAGCTTTATAAGACCTTACTATCTTTGAATCCTAATATAGAATCTTTAAATATAAAGTATTATTTTTCGGACTAATAAACAGACTAGCTTTGTTTTAATAGTTTATTAATATAATATTAGGTAAATATCTCGATAATTTCTATATAATATATATTAATAATATTTTAATCTATAGTAAGTCCTAGATAGAATATAAAAAGTATATATAGAAAGTCCTCCGATATCTTCGAGATATAGGACTTTAAGTAGTAATTTATAAATATAAGTTTAATATTACTAAAACCTAATACTTTAGATTTATTATTACTCTAGATAATATTTAAGCTAATATATAGAAAACTACTACTATTCTAAATTAGGAGTAGCTTTCGATATAATATTTAATAAGATTATTTCTTAGATTCTATAATTTCTACCGATATTTTTATATAAAACTATAATCGAATTACGAAACTACTAGATAACCTTCTAAAAGATAACGTTATATTTAAATAGACTAAAGCCTATAAAAAAGTATTATAAGAGTTAAAATAAAGACTCTAGGAACTATTAATTCTTTATTACTACGATCTAGATACCCTAACCTAAATCGAAATAGATTTAACGAATAGAGTAATAAAAGATATTCTCTTATAGAAAAGACCGAATAGATAATAGTATCTAGTAGCTTATTTCTTAAAGACTATAGATACCTACTAATGTTATTATATAATATACAATAAAGAGTTATTAGCTATTATCCTTACTCTTTAGGAGTAGAGACCTAAACTTAAAGCTTTATAATATATAGACCGATTCTCTATCTAGATAGATTATCGAGCTCTAGAATACTTTATAGGAAAAAAGACTAAGCTTAAGATAATACCGATAGTTAGAAGAATTATCTTACTATTACTTCTTTATTAGATACTATCCTAGAAAGGAGAATCTTATCGCTAATATCCTCTCTCAAAAAGATATACTATCTAATAATAAGTCCGAACTAGATATATTACCTCGTAAATATATCGAATAAAGAGTATATATATTCTAATAAAATTAATACTAAGCTTTTCCTTATAAACCTAACTAATATTATCGAAAAAGTAAAGAATATAAACTAAAACGACGATTCTCTTAAATAATAAAGAGTATAAATAGATAATAAATAATAGAATCTTCTTTTTAAATCCTATAAACTATCCTAGTTTAAATAGTTAGGGAAAAATAGGTTTATAACTTTATAAAAAGATATTCCTAACTATCTAGTCGATTCTTAAGACGCTATAATTACGAATATACGAAATACGAAGACCTAAAAGTTATTAAGGAATAGTTTACGCTTATATAAAAAACTATTATCGAGAATAGTATCGATTTAGATAATATTTATAACTTTAACGAGATAGGTTTCGCGATAAGATTAACTACGACTATAAAGGTAATTATGAAGGCTAAATACTATAGTTAGTAAGTAGTTTTATAACCTAGAAATCGTAAGTAGATAACTAGTATTAAGTATATAAATACTTTAGATTAGGTATTTCCTCTATATATTATCTTTAAAGATAAAGTCTTTATCGAGTCTTAGTTCGATAACCTTCTAGAGAATTAGAGATTCGAAGTAAGCCTAAATAGATAGATCTCTAACGAAATTAGACTTCGATAGCTTAAAAAATACTTTATTCTATCGATTTTTTTAGGGTTAAAGAGATAGTATCGGCTTTTAGTCCTCGATAGTTATAGAAGTTATTTAACCCTAAAATTCGACTAAATTATAAAGAAAATAAGATTATTCTAATCTATATCTACGTATTTTTTGTATCTTTTATAGCCGCTCGATATTAGCTATTTTATAGTATTAAAGTAGTTATATAGCTAGATAGTTAAAATAAAGATATATCTTAGGATTAACTATATCGATAAGCTTAATTTTCTCGAGGTATATCTATCCGCCCGAATTAAGGTATATAAACTAAAGACTATTAAAAATAGTTTTACTACCGTCGGTTTAGTCTTTTTCTACCCTAATTAAGTACTCTCGAAGCTTAATATTTGTCTTCGAACCCTAATATCTCTCCCTAACCTAGGGTAGTAAATTAAGCTAAAATTTTATACTAAAAACCCTTTCTACTAAGAAAAAAGTATATCGATAAGCCTAGGCTTTATTAATTAACGCTCTACTTCGTATAAGTTTACGAAGCCTACTAAGCTTATCGGATTATATATTAAATTAATTTATTAAAGGCTTCTATCTCGTTCTATATAACGCTATACTTATAGTAGGAGAAAATAGTAAATTACGTACTACTAATAAGAAGTAGAAGCAAAAGTAGACTCGGTTAACTAGGTATATAGCCTATAAAAGAGATCTCTCGGTTCGAGAGGCTCGTAAAATACGTACGGAGCCTACTAAAGCCTAAAATAATAGGTCTAATAAGTAGAGTTCGGAGGGTTTATAGCCTTATATATAGGGCTAGAGAGGAGATAGAATATATAAGCGCCTAAGGTATAGAAGAGAGATATATCTAGATAGAGAAGCTAGTTTGGTTTAATTAATTTTATAGTATTTTAGTTAGGATAAATATATTTGAATTTAGGTAAGTTTAGGCTATTTTTTCTATATCTTAATATATCGTAGGCTACTATACCTAAAAGCGAATAACGCTATTTAACCTTAGATATCTTAGAAATCTAAACTCTCGGTATAGCTATTATACTAAATCGCTACGAATAAATAGTTCTAAATATAGTATATAAATTCTATTATTATAGATAAAGATAAGCTAGTAATTATTTATCTTTATATCTCTAGATAAGCTATTAAGATTATAGAAGCTTAGTTTTAAGAGCGAATCTTTTAATAATTTTTATAAGTTTTTAGTTAGTAATATATTTTTATTAAGGTATTATACTATTATTACTAGCTACTTTTCTTCGGAAATACTTCTAACGCTTCTTATAGTATTAATAGATATATCCTATATTACTTAGGATTTCGATATATTTATAAAGCTATCTTCGATAAAATCTAGCTACCTACTAATTATACTAGAGATAATTACTTCCGATCTCTTCTAATATTAAATATCTAGGTTATATTCTTAGAATTTATCGAATTAGTATATAAACCGTTTACTATAGATTATTATAGTCTATAGATACTCTAAACTTATATAGTCCGACTAGTTACGACTATAATATATATATTATTTTTAATATAATATTCCTATAGACGTAAATCCTTTTTAATAGCTAATAGCTCTTTTTTATATATAGAGTAGTTTAATTCTACTTCTTAAAGCTTATACCTATCGAAAGGATTAGGTAGAATATACTATTGTTTATCTACCTAGAGAAAAATAAGTCCGATTACCTATTCCAATATATTAATTTCGATCTAAAAAGACTTTATTCTACCTAGCTACCTTAAGACTAAAGCGTTAGTTAATAGATTCTTTAATCTTCGAGATATATATTTATATATAGTTATCTAATTAATAGGTCGATACTTTTATTTTCGAACTATTTTATCTACTTCTTTAAAGAGTTTATAGAGTAAGATATAGATTTTTATATAAAATCTCTAATAAAATAGCGATAATAAATAGCTAATCCTAGGAATTAGCGTACTTTATAGATATTTTATAAGATTAGCTAGTTATAGGTCGCTTTAATTTTAGCTTATAGTAGGTATATACGACTATTTCCGATAATATAACTATAAAACTCTAAGCTTTTAGTTATAAACTTATATTTATCTAGTTTTACGTAGAGCTTCTATTTTTTTAGTAATATTAGTACTTAATTAAGATATTTATAGTATTTCTCTATCGAGTTTAAGAATACTAACATATTATCTAGATATATAATAATATATTTACCTAGAAGTAGATATAAGGTATTATTTATAATTATTTAGAATATTATAGAAGTATTATATAGTCCGAATAGTATAATAAGCTACTCGTATTTACCTTATATTATATTAAATATAGTTTTTAGGATCGAATTTATACCTATCTAAACCTACTAATATCTAGATACTAGATCGATCTTCGAAAGAATTTTCGTAGTACCGACTATATCTATAAGTTCTTATATTCTAGGAAAAAAAAACCTATTTTTAGTTATTATCTAGTTAAATATATAGTAGTCGGTATATATTTGCTATTTACTATTAAGTTTTCTTACGAAAATAATAAAGAAACCTTAAGGACTACTAAATAGTTAGATTAGTCTTTTTTTATTAAGGTCCTCGATTTACTATATTTATCTATATAGCTTTTCGATAGGTAATAGATAGATATTAATATTTATAGGCGCTATATCCTTAATTTCGATCTCGTAGGTAATAAAACGCTTAGAAGAAAGTTTATTAGATAGTTTAGATATAAATATCTAAGTATATTTATTTAGAATCGACTAAATACGAAGGTTTTAGTATTTTTTATCTTAAAATAGTTTTATATTCTCTATTATATAGATAGCTATAAGAATAATTTTAGTACTTTTCTTATATAAGATATATCTATATTATTTTACCGATATTAGATTAAATCTTTCGACGTTTTTTACTAAGATATTTAGGACTAGATATAGAGAGATAAAGTATATACTACTTAAATTGTAAATCTTTATAGTTAAATATTTTTAGTTATTACTAAGATTATATTTTCGAAAAAAGTCTTAGCTAAAAATAAACTTATAACTTTCTATAGATAGGATCTAGGTAGATATATATCTATACTAAGTTTCTAGTTATATTAGTAGCTATATAAAGGCTTATATAATAAGTTAGCCTCTATTTAGTAGGTTTACTTTTATCGGTCGATAACTTCTTTTAATAGAGATATTTAGATAGAGGTAATTAATTATCTTTATTAAAATAAATATATAGATTATACTACTATTAAGTAAAATAGAGATAGTTAGAGAGTCGGCCGATAGTCTAATCTTCGTAGAATAGAATATAAAGAAATCGCTGATAATATTTAGGGTAGATTTAATAATATTAATAGATACTTCTACGTAAAGTCGAGACTTTTCTTTCTTTTATATCTCTATAGTTAAGTCTAAGTAATCGATTTTATTTAGTTAGGCGAAATCGCTTACTTATAAAGCTTTTTTTATATAGCTAACTAAGGCTTCGGAATCGGCTAGCTATATTAGTTTTTTAATCTAGGCTTCTTATTATCTAACGATCTATCTTTATCTTTTTTCTTATCTTTATCGAGTTTTAGGTAGTTTGATATGATTACAAGACCTATCTATATATACCGTTGCAACCGAAACTATTCTTATCGAATAGTTTGCTTAGACCTTTTGGCCTGTGTAGTTAACGTCTAAGCAACGGTAGTCGTGATCATATTTATTTAATATACTTTAGTTTTTTATAGTAGAAGTACTTTCTCGAGTTATTTTAGTCCTCTTTCGATTTATCTCGAGAACCCTTAAGTATATCTAGGTCTATAGTATTAAGATTATAGTTACTATAGCTATTTATTCGGTCGATATAGCTAGAAATTATATATCTTTACTCGAATTCGACGAATTAATAGATAATTTCTAGGATAGTTATAGGCGAATAGCTTTTTTTAGCCTATCTTTTCTAGAGATAGGGGTATACTCTATCCTTTAGGTATTAGATTAGTATTTTAGATAGGATCGAAAAGTAATAATCGGTCATAGCCTACTATAGATTAATAGTAAAGTACTAAAAGAACTACTTAAGGCTTTATTTTATATTCTTAAACTTTATCTACCTTTTCTTATAGCTAAGATACTCTATAAATTGCTCTTCGATCTATTTCCTATACTATTATTATATTTTAATATTCTTAGTATAATACTAGCTAACTACTTTATCTTTATAAGTAGTCTATATATTAGCTATATAATTAGTTAGCTAGCTACTAGTAGTTATAACTTTATCTATATTCTTAGATTTAGCGCCTATATACTATATAATCTCTAAGAAGTATTATTTATAGTCGTAAAGGTAGTTTATAAATACTATTATCTTAGATTTTATTACTAACTAGTTCTTAATTAGTTAGATATACTTAAGTATAAGTTTCTATATAGTTAGCGACTTAAATAGTACTAATATAAATAGATATAGTAGTTAGTAGTATTAGGCGTAGCGATAGTATAGCTAATAGAGGTAGGATATCTATAAAAACGTTTACTATAGATTATATCTAATTAGAGAATTCGAGCTCTTACGTAGCTATATACTTAATTAGGTTAGATATTTTAAGCTTATCTATAGCTATATACTAAGCTTTATAATAAATATTAGCGAGAAAATATAGTAGTAAATTAAGTATTTTATTAGTTTTAGGTATAATTAGACGCTAATAAGGAGAGGAAGCTTCTTAAGATATAATAATAGGGGATTAAATTTAATTAAATCTAAATAAATTAAGATAGAACTTATAGATAGTTCTCTTTCTTAGGTCGATATCTCTCTTTTTATACTTTTTAGTCCGAGACCGACTAAACTAGACTAAAAGGGATATTTATCTTCTATATCTTAGCTAAGAAGTAAAGGATTTTATCCTATCTCGTATTCTATATCCTTTTTTAGTATAACTATAAGGTTATTAGGGTAATTAGTCCTAAATAATCTATTGTAATAATAATAGGTACCTTTAATTACTTACCGCTAGTCGTAGTCGGACTATTTCGGAGAGAGACGCTAGGATACGGAGAGAGAAGGAAGGTAGGAAATCTACAAAACTTTTACGGCTTCGACCGATTAAGGTTTAGAGATCGTATTTAAGGGGAGGTACGTTAGATATATCTAGCGGTAATAGAGACGTATCGGCCGGTAGCGACCTCCCCTAACTATTCGTAGAAGAATAGTCGGTTAGGATATACTACTAGATATAATCCTAGAGGGAAATAAGTATATTTTAGATTATATATATAGATATATAGTATTATAGTAAATATAGGCGGTAAAAATAGGAGCGAAAAGGGTAGAAAGGGGCGTATTTAGGGGCTAAAGGGAAAGAAAGCGATTGTTAGGGCATAAATACGACCCGTAAATAACCGAAAAGGGGGTCTCGTTATCTTACTAGGAAAGCCGATTTAGGCTTTCTTTGGATCTAAGGTGATATTAAACTCCTAGAGCTATCGATATAGCCTATTTCAATACCTATATATTAGACCGAAGCTACCAACTAATATATTCTATCTTTAGTATAGCTTTATCCGTGCCGTCGCGCCCTACTTACTATTCGGTAAGTTAGTACGCCTATACTCAACGGAGTTTTAAAGCTCAACGTAAGTTTCCTGATATTTCTATTAATTTAACTACCAAAACCAACTAGATCTATAAAAGATAGCCTATTAGGTAATAGATCTAATTATCTAGAATCGGTAGATACTAAAGGTATGTTGAGTAAAGTATTTATAAGAGAGTATTGTACCTTAGTAAATATATTTAGTTAGTCTAGGTTATAATGTTTATGGATTTTCTTTTTAAAAAAAATATCTAGATAAGTATTTTTTTTTTTTTTAATATATCTTATTCTCTTCGAGAAAGTAATTTGGTCGATTTATTAGTTTTTTAGGTTGTATTTTAGACTATAATCCAATATAGTAAAAAACTAGCCTATTATATCATTATTCCAAAAGATTATAAGCTTTATTAAAATATTATAGATTCTTATAATTAGTTAAAATCGTAGAATATCTAACTATTTTTAGTTCTAATATACTGTTTTTATAGGTTATGAATAATAACTAAAAGCTTTTTATTATAAATCTTATAGTTAGTTTAGCTAGTTATCTTCGTAGAGCAATAAATATATAGTTTTAATATACTATTATCTTATTCCTATTATAGTAAGATAGTATTATCTATCCTAATATATTAGTCTTAAAATAGTTTCTATTTTTTCTTATATAATACTAATGTTAATATATTAATAATAGAGTTTTTTAGTTCGATGAATATTTTTAATATGTATTATTCTACCAAAGCTCTATGTTCTTGTTTATAAGCTTTATTAAAGATATTACTAAGATAATAATAAGGAATAAATATACTCTTTTATTTTCAATATTTATAGATAAATAGTTCTAACTTTTTTTTAGATTTATAGATAAATTTTTATCTATTTGAATAAAATCTAAATAAAGTATTTAACTAATATTTATTTAAACTCTAGTTTTATAATATTATCTTATAAGCCTATTTTCTTAAGTCTTTGTTATACTTTTTTTTCTTTTTATACTAAATGTTGATATATCTATCTAAATAAATAATGATATCGTCGATATAGGCTAATATAAAGCTATCTAGATATTTTTATAGTATTTAGCTAATATATTATTGGAAGGTTATAGATATTCTAGTTATACTAAAAACAATAATAATATTCTATTCGACTAATCTAGACTACATTTAGAAGACTGTTTTCTATTTATTACTAAAATAGATATAGATTTTATAAAAGTATATAATATAAACTATTATGTTATTAATATATTTTATAGATTTTTTGATTTTATAATTGTAGATATTAAGACTACGATAGTCTATATAGAATTAGACATCTCTAATTACTTTTTATATAAACAACGTAGGGGATGTAGTTAGCAATTTATATAAATAAAATTCTTTCTAAATAAGTCTATAAATATTTTTAGAGTACTAGTAATTCTTCTTTCTTCATTTTATATAAAGACCTACGTAGTAACTAAGTCTCTACTCTATTTTAATTTTTATGAATAGAATTTTGTAGTTCAATTCTAGGATAATATTCTAGGCATATATCTGTTGGTTTCTAGCGAAATAATCTTAATACTATCTAGTTAGTTTTATTCTTAAGTTAATTACTTTTTTTTAGCTATTAACTATATCTATATCTTCTATTATTATTTTATTAATCTAAATTCAGCTATATAACTGTTAGCCTTAGTTACTCTTTTAAGTATCTTTATCATTTTCTTTAATTTCCTTACCGATAAACTTTATAATTTATAACTTCTTTCCGAGGTTATTAAAAAGATTTAGTTGGTTTTAGTACTTAAACTTTCTTAATAGCCTAAATATATATATCAAGATATTTTTTATAGGCTATATATACTCTATTAACTATTTTTAGCTATAATATTCTAAGAACTAGTTTTTCCAAAACTAGAGTATATAACTTTGTTAATCTAGCTTATATTTAGGATTACTCTATTAAGGTTTCGTGGGAGAATAAATATAGGGGAATAATTATATATAAAAATCTAGGGATATAATAGTAGAGATAATTACTATAACGTATTTTACTATTTAGTAGACTAAGTATACTACTAGGTAGACCGCCTAACTATTTTCTACGCGTTAGTCTTATACCTTTATCTTTTAACTATTTACTATGCCCCTAGATTAGTTCTAGTCTAGCCAAAATTCTACCTATTAAGATAGCTATATCGAATTAGCTATCTAGGCTATAAAGAATAGGGATATTCTATCTAAACGTAATGTAGTACATATTTTTGCGGTCCTATATAGTACGCTTAACTATCGACTATCTGGTATAATTAGTCGCGCTGAATCTCGCTCCCTCGGTATAAAATAACCGAAACTAAAGAGGAATTACTTATTAGTAGATTATCTCTCTAGATAATCGTAGAGGGGCCCCCTAACTATAGATAGTATAAGACATAGCTAATTTATTACTTTCGAAGCGTAGTTCGACCTTTATCGATACAGTTAGCTATAATTAGGTTAGAAAATCTATCGAATGATACCCTAAATAGCTTAAATTACACTTCTCCTATTGCTATAACTATAGACGCGCGAGATAGGAAGATCCGAAGGTAATTTAGGAGTAGTTCGATACCGCAAAAGCGGCGATTTAGCGATATAAAATTCTAGATAATAATATTTATAACTTTAATAAAACTAGGTCTATAATATGCCTTATAGCTACTACGAACATAATTATAGTAGCTAAATAATACGGTCGGAGGTAGTTTTATAGCCTAGGAATCGCGAATAGGTTACTACTATTAAAACTACTAATATGGCTAGATTATAGATAGGCCCTCCCGCCTACGATTATCTTTTAAGGGCAAAATATATAATTCTATTTAGTTTAAGGGCCTCCCGAATAACTAGCGTTTTAAGTTAGCCTAAATAGATAGACGACCGATAAAATAAGGCTACGATAGCTAGAAAAATCGTTTATTTCGGCGACTAGTAGTCGTAAGGTTCGGCGGTATCGGCTTCTAATTCTCGATAGATATAGTAGTTATTTAAACCCCTAATTCGACTAGATTATGCTAAAAATAAGATTATACTAATCTATATACTAACCGTGCCTTCGCGCCCTACTCGCTTAGTCGCGAGTTGGTGCGCCTACCCCTAACGTAAACCTATGCCTAACGTAAAATCTTTTATATTTCTATCAATTTAACCCTACAAACTAACCGAATCATAGAAAAATAGCCTATTCCTATTATTATTAACTATCGCGCTATTTATATCCGGTAAATTTATACCCAATTCTTACGGTTCGGGGGTAATAATTAGCTGTTTTGCTACCAATCTTCGGGCGCGTCGTACGGCCGTAGTATCTTCTATATCTCTCCTAGCCGCCCTTAGCCGTTTCCTAGTTAAACTAAGTATAGTACTAGATATATTAAAGCCCTATATATATCGCTATAATTTGTTTTTAGCCCGAGGGGGTAGATAACGTTCGAAACTATCCTATAGGGCCCCGACCTCCTGACTAAGCTTAATATATATTTCGGCCGTAAGGTTAAGATATTTTCGTATATCTTCGGGGGTTCTATCGGTCCTAGCTAGTTTATTAAGCTTTATAGCCCGTCGACGAGTATATATAGCGCTTCTAATTAGTAAACTAGTAAGTAGAGATAATAGTAGAGGTAGTATATTGCTAGTAGGCTAATATAGGTCTAGTATAGGTAATCTTATATCGTTAAGCGGTTTTATAACCTTCGATAGGTTAAATAGGTATATCCCTCGTTCTAAAAATATATAACTTATAGTACGAGATTTAAATATCTTATTCCGAATCTCTACGATCTATACGAAAAACTAACCCTTATCGGCTATATCCCTACCCTATCGTATAATCTTATTGTTTTTCTTACGAAAATAGGTCTTATATACGAGGGATAGGTTCCTATCGAGTAGCTAGATAATATACGTTGTATAGGGTATAAAATAGATAGAGATTATATACTTTTTCTTATAGTAGGCTAGAAAATCGATCGTAAGATATAAGCTATAACTATCGAATAAAAGTACGTAAGGTTAGCCCTATTTTACCTAATTAAAGGTCTTCGTATTAAATTATTCTAGCTAATTAAGTACTATCTAATTATCGGTATATCCTTTAGGGAATATATTAATTAGATAATTATCCGGAAGCTTTAGGTTAAACTAACGCTCGAGGAAGTATTCGCTACGCGCGATAAAATATAGGCTTATTACCTATCTATCCGTAGCGATATATTCAATAGTAGTTAGGTTTTTACTATAATTACTAGCTATAATCCTTAATAATCGATAGCGATAACGTATAACGACCTTCTCCGATTTTCCCTAGCTAAGTTAGAAGCTAGTTTTATCGAAATTATAGATATTCGACGGGGACGTATTTACGATCGTAGGTTCTAGTATATCGTACTAACGCTATAAGATTCTAATATCTTCTACCTCGATGCGCTTTTTATCTATCGGCTTCTATTTAACTAACAAGTATTATAGTAGGAGACGCTTAAGAAAGACGTAGGCCTATATCTTGCCTAGCGCGTTAGGCGCGTTAGGCGTACTAGCTACCCGCTAAACTATCGTATTTATAGTCGATTATATAGCCTTCGGGGTTGGTAGGACCCCTAAATTATTAAGATATACTATCTAGCTAACATATATATCCTCTTATACTTTGTCTAGGCGGTTAGTAGTGCTAGGGCGAGCCGTACGAGGCTAGCGACCGTTGAATCGGCTACGTAGGCGGGAGGCTAGGACTCGAAATTTACGCGCTAGCGTACTAATATTAGGCTTTTTCTCGCGTTTAGTAGCTTCGTAGGCCTATAGGATACGCCCCTCGATATTTTTAGATAAATTATCTATAGTTAGGGCGGATAGTAGGTAAAAATGTAAAAAAATTTACGTTAGGCATAGGTTTACGTTAGGGGTAGGCGTACCAACTCGCGACTAAGCGAGTAGGGCGCGAAGGCACGGTTAGTTTATTCATCGTATCTATTATAGCCGCTTAGTATAGGCTACTTTACGCTATTAAAACGTATATAGTAAGGTAGTCGGTTAGAAGATACGGATATATATTAACTATATCGATAAGATTAACTTCGGTATAATATATCTAGATATACGAAAAGAGAGGCCTATAAAATATATAGTATCAAAAATAGCTTTATAGCTACTAGTTTAATCCTTATTAATCCTAATTAGGTAGTATCAAAGCTTATATTAGGCTTAATACCCCTACCCTCCCCCCTCTAGCTAACCGACTAGTTAAGAGAGTATTCTTATCCCCTAATTACTAAAACTAGCTATCAAGGATATTGTTTAGTTTCTTTAATTAAGAATCTACTCTACTATACCCTAAATAGCCTAGTATAGGCCTAATTTAATCTATATAAGAAGGCTTTCTATTAGCGGGATTATAGAGTAATATTTCTATCAAAAGAAAACTATAATCTTCGGGCGAAGAATAAGAAAAAGAAGTAGAAAAGGATACGTACGTATAGGCGTATTAAGTATATATTAGGCCTATTGGTTAGGGAAGCCCTAGAGCTATCTCGACCTAATAAATAGCATAATAAGCTAGTTTAGCCCCTTATAGAATAACCGTAACGGCATTAATTTATATAGTCTATATGTAATTAGGTTAGATATCGGTTACATATATATAATCGGAGATCTAGTTAATCTATTAGTGTTTTAATTAGTAAAAATAGGTATAATTGGGAAAAAGGTAGTTAGGCTGTCTACCCAATTGTACGGTCTACCTAATTGTACGGTCTACCTAATTGTACGGTCTACCTAATTGTACGGTCTATCTAATAGTAAAATACGTTATAGTTTTACCTAAAACCAAAATCCTAAATATCTTTAAGTAAGCTATAAGATATTCTAATTATTAAAGATAGCTCATCTAGTAAAAAGTATAATAATCTCGTTCTTAAGATGAAGTAAATTACGCAAAATAAAATTCGCTAATAAGTCTCTCTATTTGAATATTGCTTATTACATCTTATAATAAAATTTGAACATTCCATAGATTAAATATTGAAATTGTTTGTTTAGAATCTTTAATTAGAAAATATATTTTTGGAATAGTAAACAACCGTTATTTTATAGCGCCTTGGAACCTAGGTAGGATTTATGCGGCCAAATAAAAGAGACGGAAAAATAAAAAAAGGAGTAGGGACCTGGATCTTAGTTTATCGGGGTCGCGCTACTGCATCCCTACATATAATCTACGTAACGTATAGCCTATATAGTTATGTAAGATGGGCTAATATGCATTGGCTAGTTCTATTCGTTCTTCGAACTATAACGTCCTTATCTCTATCCTACCCTATTTTATCCCATCTAAACATATCTTTAAGTTGTATATATTTTGTAACACCCGCCAGGTCTATTCCGTACCGTCCTGGCAGCTATCTAATTACACACTGCCGCCCTACACCCTGACACAATTTATAACTATACGTACTCCAGTATATCATTTATAACATGATTTATTTTCTCGCTATCGAGGCCTCTTTCGTTGCGATAATATCCGAGATTAAAGAGGCATTTGTCGAGAGCGCGTCCCTTGCCGCCTCGTCACCAGCGGCTGCCTTACTCGGGCCCTGCCCAGAGCCTAGGTGTTTATCCTTCCATTTCCCCCAACCCGTCAAATAAACACCAATAAAGAATGTCTGAGTGCCGCTACCCTTGTGGTCAATCGCTCGCTTTTCTTCTCTGTACTCCAACTTCGTACCTTTCCCCATGACCCTCTTGGCTAAAACTTCCTTATAGCGAAATTCGGCCTTTTGATGGCCCAAACCATCGAGCTTGGGTAACCACAGCTGTGTCAGCCACTTTTCTGCAACGTGGTAACCATCGATGGAATGTGAAAGTATGACCGCGGCCACGTAAGCCTCAAAGACATCGCCTTTTATTTTGGTCCATCGTTTTGGCTGGCTGGGATAATTTGCTGGCACAGAAATCCTCCGATCAAATCCATACACCCCCGAAAATGCCGAAAGGGTCTCATTCTTCACAAGAAGCTCGCGAATTTGGGAAATCCTACCGGAGGATATACCTGGAAACTTCCCCCAGATAATCCTGGTTGCAATTAACTCGATGTATGCATCACCTAGAACCTCAAGCCGGTCGTAGGTTGAATCATTATTGCTTCCGCATGCCGGGTGAGTGAAAACCGCTCTTTCCAGTCGGTCATCTAGAATGGGGGGCAAAACGGGCACCTGGGATCCATTGTCACCTGAATCACTGGTTGTATGACAAGTATCCGGTATTTTTGAAGTATCCGAGGTCCTGTCACGAGACAGGGCAATTCTTTCCACATGGCGAAAAGCATCATCTAGCATGGAAACGGCTTTGGAAAGTTCCGGATCGACTGTAGTGAACTCGGGTTCAGCTATCACCTCCTGAACAAGACGTTTTAAATGTGACAGGTGAGGGCTGGGTATTGACGGCCCAAAACAATCACTATTGTCCCCAACATTTTCGCAATTTAGCGGCCCTGCGTCATGATGGGTCTTGGAAAGCGTCAGCCGGATCATACTCAACAAGGCCAATGCTGGAGCGGCAAACGAGGTCTTACCTTGAATCGCTTGATTGGCGAAAAGAATGGTCCTCTGCCGGGTATGGCTGCAGACCTCTTGGAGCCCATCGTCTGTGTTGGAATTGGAGTCAAAAGCTGAATGAAGGCAGCGGAGCCAAAGTGGGTCACCACGCGATATCACATGACCGCAGCGTAAAAGCCTCCGACCCTTCAACGATTCAACATCCACCACTACAGCTTGACACTCCTGAATTGCGAAGATGCCTCAAGCCCGACTTTTGGACTTGGTCAAGGTGCGGAGTTCTTTGCTTTATATGCGACACGCGCTAATCCTGCTCCTCTCCCCCTGTTTTAGGCACAATGCCGCATTTTCTCCCTCACCTTCAATCCGGAGAGGCTTCGACTCGGTAATAAGATTCTCAGGCAGCGGCTACGTGGCCCGGCTCTTGCAGCATGGTATCCACGAAAGACCGTCTCCTTCCGAGATCTTCAGAATACATACAAACCTCTTGGCTTGACGACCTTTGACGAAGCAGAGGACGATCGCGAGGAAGCCATTCAGATGTTCGTGTTTTATGTCTTCGTTGAGGGACTCAAAGCTGACTGTTTGAATTAGTGCCAAACTCCGTGGAAAAGGTCGACCTAAGAAGAAACGGTCCGCTGCCGGTAAATACATCGACCTCAACTTCGCGGAATTTATGAGATATACTAACAGTGCTTTAGAATCGAGATCCGCGAAGAAGAAGAAATAGGCTCGTGTGCCTTGTTGAGTACCCCAAGATACCAAAAAATACCCGAATTTATTTTGACGCCAGGTTGTATGACGGGCCCGGACCACAGAGGGCAAACCTGTTCGACTTCTCGTGTTTTTCTATACCTTCCACGCCTAGCATCTAAGGCTTTTATGTACTGTTCAAACCAAGCTTGTACCATAGGCAATTCCTTAAACTGATAAACTCAACCCTTAATCTTACGTATCCTCATTCCTATTACGCTCTGATTGGTAGGAAGGTTGATTGATGTATATGCACATGGCTGCGCCGGTTTGTTGGGGATGATTACCAGTTAGATAGACTTTGACACCAGCAGCCTCCATTAATGTTTTGAATTTGCCTCAATCTTAGTTCAATGTCATGAGCTTAGATACGGAGCCAGACCAGTTCTGAATCTAGAAGGTATACCATTTTTTAGTGGCGTAAGTGGTGAACCAAGATGGGGAAGGAAACAAACAGACAGAGAGAGAGAGAGAGAGAGAGAGAGAGAGAGAGAGAGAGAGAGAGA